>HHCFJ05602__coassemble_295_pt1 | contig 50437 bp, 44 predicted proteins | sample HHCFJ05602__metabat2_low_PE_014 | metagenome-assembled genome bin HHCFJ05602
AATTAAAATTCCCCCAGAAATTCCAAGAATTGCTGCATCAGGGACAATTCGCTTAGAAAGACGACCAAAAATCTTTGGTGCATCCCCTTCGTGAGAGAGCTTAAACAGCATCCGGCTTGAACTGTAAATTCCAGAGTTAGCACCGGAAAGGGCTGCAGTCAGTACCACAAAGTTAATAATTGATGCCGCGGCAGTAATCCCCACCTTGGCAAAGGTTGATACGAATGGCGAGCCAACACTGCTTAACTTGTTCCATGGGTAAATCGTTACGATAACAAAGATTGCCCCAACATAGAAAATCAGAATCCGGAAAAGAACCGACTTAACGGACTTAATAATTGCTTCTTGCGGATCAGCGACTTCACCAGCAGAAATTCCTAGCAATTCAATTCCTTCATATGAACCAACGATAATTGACATTGAGAAGAAGAAACCGCTAATTCCGCCCGTAAAGAAACCACCATGGGCCCAAAGATTACTAAAGCCAATTGGGTGACCACCATTACCAAAACCAAAGAGGATTACCATGAAGCCCAGAAAAATCATGAAGATAATTGTAATAACCTTGATCATCGCAAACCAAAATTCTAGCGAGCCATACGCTTTAGCACTAGCAAGGTTTGCTAATACTAAGAAGATAATGATCACGATTCCGGCAATCCAGGTATGCATGTGTGGCCACCAGAATTTCAGATATTCGGTTGCCGCCACAACTTCTGACATACCAACAACAATATATTCAAAAACATTAGCCCATTTAGCAAGGTATCCTGCAAGCGGATGAACATATTCAGTTGCGTAATCCGCAAACGATCCCGTACCTGGATTAATGTAGATCATTTCTCCGAGAGCCCGCATAACAATGTAGAGGATTAAGCCAACAAATGCATAAGCCAAGAGTACTGATGGCCCGGTCCACTTAATTGTTGACGTTGAACCCATAAATAAACCAACACCAATTGCCCCACCTAAGGAAATCATTTCCATTTGGCCAGCGGTCATTGATCGCCGTAACTTTGGCGCAGAATTTTTCATTAGTATCAAATCCCTTTCTCAAATTATAACTTTTCAAATTATATTATATGAATCACTAATTGCCAAGAACTTTTCTAATCATTCTCTCATTATTAACTAGCTTAGCAAATAATAATTAACTTAATTAAGAAAGAAAGACCACTAACGTAATAAAAACAACTAAAATGGCCAGTTGAACAAAAAATAGACCTTCCACAGCCAACTAAGATTGACTATGAAAAGTCTATTATTCTTTAACGTTAAACTAATTAACGGTTTTCGATGTCTTGACGAGCTTGTTCACTCAAGTTGTAGAAGGAGTGGATACCCTTGTATTGAGCAACGTCACCAAGTTGGTCTTCAATCCGCATTAATTGGTTGTACTTAGCAAGACGGTCAGTCCGGCTCATAGAACCAGTCTTGATTTGGCCGGCGTTAGTAGCAACAACCAAGTCAGCGATTGTAGTATCTTCAGTTTCACCAGAACGGTGGGAAACGATAGCAGTGTAGCCAGCTTCCTTAGCCATTTCGATAGCTTCCATAGTTTCAGTCAAAGTACCGATTTGGTTAACCTTGATTAAGATAGAGTTGGCAGCACCCATCTTGATACCCTTACGTAAGTATTCAGTGTTTGTAACGAAGAAGTCGTCACCAACTAATTGAACCTTCTTACCAAGTTCAGAAGTGATAGTTGTCCAGTCATCCCAGTTGTTTTCATCGATAGGATCTTCGATGGAGATGATTGGGTACTTAGCAACTAAACCTTCAAGGTACTTGATGAATTCTTCAGTAGTGAATTCTTCACCAGTTGACCAACGTAACTTGTACTTCTTGGAGTCGTTGTCCCAAAGTTCGGAAGAAGCAACGTCAACTGCGATGGCAATGTCCTTACCTGGCTTGTAGCCAGCAGCTTCAATAGCGTTGATCAAGTATTCAAGTGGTTCTTCGTTGTTAGCAAAGTCAGGAGCAAAACCACCTTCGTCACCAACAGAAGTTACCTTGCCGTCAGCAGCCAGCAACTTTTGTAAGTTGTGGAAAGTTTCTGAACCCATCCGAACAGCTTCTTTGATGGAGTTAGCACCAACAGGCATAATCATGAATTCTTGGAAGTCAACCTTGTTATCAGAGTGAGCACCACCGTTGATAACATTCATCATTGGAGTTGGTAAAACGTGAGCGTTGAAACCACCAATGTAGTTGTACAGAGGTACACGTAATTCATCAGCAGCTGCGCGAGCAACAGCGATTGATACAGCCAGGATTGCGTTTGCACCTAACTTACCCTTGTTTGGAGTACCGTCCAAAGCAATCATAGCCTTGTCGATTGCAACTTGGTCAGTAACTTCCATGCCGATGATTTCCTTAGCGATAACATCGTTAACGTTAGCAACAGCCTTCAAAACGCCCTTGCCCATGTAACGAGACTTGTCACCGTCACGTAATTCAACAGCTTCGTGTTCACCAGTAGAAGCACCAGAAGGCACAATTCCACGGCCAAAGCCACCTAATTCAGTGTAAACTTCAGCTTCAACTGTTGGGTTACCACGTGAATCTAAGACTTCGCGTGCATAAATTTCTGTAATTGCAGACATGTAATTCTCTCCTTTGAGTTTTAAATCTGTTTGAGAAAACTTTTCCCAAGCTCATTTTATAAGTTTTTTTACTTAGTTTCAATGAAAATCCGTTAAAGAATTAGTCGTTGAAATGTGCTAATTGTAAGAATGATTCTGGTTGTAAGGAAGCACCACCAACTAAACCACCATCGATGTTTTCCTTAGCCATTAATTCCTTAACGTTAGCTGGCTTGACAGAGCCACCGTATTGAATACGAACATTAGCAGCTGTTTCTTCATCGTATAAGTCAGCAACAGTTGCCCGGATTACGGCACAGATTTCTTCTGCTTGGTCAGCAGTAGCAGTCTTACCAGTTCCGATTGCCCAGATTGGTTCGTAGGCAATTACTAAGCTAGCAACTTGGTCAGCAGAAAGACCCTTCAATGCAGCTTCGATTTGGCCCTTAACCCATTCTTCAGCCTTACCTGCTTCACGAATTTCAAGACTTTCACCACAGCAGATGATTGGTGTCATTTCGTTCTTGAAAATTGCGTGAGCTTTCTTGTTGATGTCTTCATCAGTTTCATGGAAGTAATCACGCCGTTCGGAGTGGCCGATGATAACGTAGTCAACACCCATTTCATGTAAAACCTTAGGTGAAGTTTCACCAGTGAAGGCACCTTCATCTTCAAAGTAGCAGTTTTCAGCGGCAACATGTAATTGTGAACCTTGAGCATTTTCAAGCAATGCTGGCAAATCAACAGCTGGTGCAGCAATAACAGTTTCAACAACAGATGATTCTGGTAATTGATCCTTAACGGCTTGCACAAATTCTGCAGTTTGCGTTGGGTTCATGTTCATCTTCCAGTTACCAGCAATAATTGGAGTACGCAAATTAAATACATCCTTTCCCAAATTAAGTGATTTTAATGACCAGTGTGCTTATTTTTCAGAAACAGCAGCAATCCCTGGTAAAGTCTTACCTTCGAGGTAGTTCAAGGAAGCACCACCACCAGTGGAGATGTGAGTCAACTTGTCAGCAACGCCCAATTCCTTAACTGCGGCAGTTGAGTCACCACCACCAACGATTGTAGTTGCGTCAGTTAATTCACCTAAGAACTTACCAACTTCCAAAGTACCCTTAGCGAAGTTAGGCATTTCGAAGACACCCATTGGTCCGTTCCAAACAACAGTCTTAGCATCCTTCAAGACTTCCTTGAATTCTGCAACTGACTTAGGTCCAATATCAAGGGCCATGTAGCCGTCAGGAATATCACCTTCAACAACCATGCTATCAGCATCATTGTCAAACTTGTTAGCAACAACGTTGTCAACTGGCAATACTAACTTGTCGCCAGCCTTTTCTAATAAGGACTTAGCTAAGTCGATCTTATCTTCTTCAACCAAGGAGTTACCGATCTTGATACCCTTTGCAGCGTAGAATGTATAAGTCATCCCACCACCGATAATGATCTTGTCAGCTTTGTTGATCAAGTTTTCGATAACACCAATCTTGTCAGAAACCTTAGCCCCACCAAGAATAGCAACGAATGGGTGTACAGGGTTGTCCACAGCTTCACCCAAGAACTTGATTTCCTTTTCCAATAAGAAACCAGCAGCTGCTTGCTTACCTTCCTTTTCCATGTTGGAAGCAATCCCTACGTTAGAAGCGTGGGAACGGTGTGCAGTACCGAAAGCGTCGTTAACGTAAACATCACCCAAGGATGCCCAGTATGCGCCTAATTCTGGATCGTTACCAGATTCCTTCTTGCCATCAAGATCTTCGAAACGTGTGTTTTCAACTAAGAGAACATCACCGTTTTCCATAGCAGCGATAGCATCTTCTAATTGCTTGCCACGAGTAGTTGGTACAAAGGTAACCTTCTTGTTTAACAAGTCAGCCAAGTGTTGGGCAACAGGCTTGAGAGTTAATTCCTTCTTATCTTCTTCAGTCTTGATCCGGCCAAGGTGAGAGAACAAGATTGCCTTGCCACCGTGTTCGATAACGTAGTTGATAGTTGGCAATGCAGCTACCATCCGGTTGTCGTCACCAATCACACCGTTCTTAACTGGAACGTTGAAGTCAACACGGATTAAAACTTTTTTACCTTCTAAATCGTGTAAGTCAGAAACAATAAGTTTAGCCATGAATAGCAAACCTCCATTGATTTTTTAAAAGAAAAGGCGAAAGGAGTTATTACCTCCTCCCGCCTCGAGCATTTACAGCATTAGTAATTTGAATAAATCAAATTAGTTGATCATGCTTGCAAACTTTTCTAATGTACGGATCATTTGTGCAGTAAAGCCAGATTCGTTGTCGTACCATGCAACAACCTTAACAACTTGGCTTGCGCCTTCACCCAATACTTGAGTTTGAGTTGGGTCAAAGACAGAACCGTAAGTTGTACCAATGATATCGGATGAAACGATTTCATCATCGTTGTAGCCGAATGATGCATTGTTTTCAGTGTACTTCTTAACAGCTGCGTTAACTTCTTCAGCAGTAACATCCTTGTCAAGAGTTACAACTAATTCAGTTAATGAACCAGTGATAGTAGGAACACGAAGTGCGTGACCATCTAACTTGCCGTTCAATTCTGGGATAACCAAACCGATAGCCTTAGCAGCACCAGTTGAGTGAGGAATTGTGTTTTGTGCAGCAGCACGTGCGTTACGGAAGTTGTTCTTACGATCTGGACCATCTTGTAACTTTTGAGTTGCAGTGTATGCGTGAACAGTAGTCATAGTACCAGCTTGGATGCCGAATTCCTTGTTAACAGCGTTTGCTAAAGGAGCAAGGCAGTTTGTAGTACATGAAGCAGCTGAAACGATCTTGTCGTCTGCAGTGATAGTGTCATCGTTAACACCGTAAACGATAGTCTTCATTTGACCTGCAGGAGCAGAGATCAATACACGCTTTGCACCAGCGTCTAAGTGTGCTTGTGCCTTTTCTGCAGAAGTGTAGAAACCAGTTGATTCAAGAACTAATTCAACACCATCGTTCTTTACCCAAGGAATGTTGTGGGCATCTGCTTCAGCGTAAACAGGGATTTCCTTACCGTTAACAACAAGTGCGTTTTCAGTTGCGGAAACTTCACCTTCAAATTGACCATGAGCAGTGTCATACTTCAAAAGGTGTGCTAACATTGCTGGAGAAGTCAAGTCGTTGATGGCAACAACTTCGAGATCTTTAGATGTAGCAAAAATACGACGGAATGCTAAACGACCGATACGGCCAAAACCATTAATACCAACTTTAGTAGTCATACTAAAATTTCCTCCTTTAGGAAATGAAAATTTATTTTAAAAAGTAATGTGGTAAGCATTACTAGTTTAAAATCATCCTTGCGGCTCCCTCATCTGTAATTAGACACGTCTGGGGGGGAGCGATTTTAACGTAGGCGGTAATTGCCTTGGCTTTAGAAGCACCACCGGCAACCGCAACTACACAATCCATTGTAGCGAGGTCCTCTAACTGCAACCCTATTCTAGGAATACGATGTACAATTGCACCCTCTTCGTTAAAGAAATAACCGAAAGCTTCACCAACTGCATGCTCGGCTTGCAACTGTGCGATCACTTCAGGGGGCATAGCCCGCCGCTCAGCCATCTTCACTGCTTCGCCAATGCTATGAATAGCTGCATTTGAGTGGCGAATCAAATCGACAACTTGTCGGACGCTTGGCTCGGCAAGTAAGGGTCGATACGTATCCTCGCTCACGTGCTCTGGCACATACAAAGCGCGGTGTAAACTATTGGTCCGCAATGCCATCTGAGCACTAATATTATTTGCCTGAATGTCGATCCGTTCACCGACACCCCCACGGGCAGGAACAAAAGTTAACTGACGATCAACAGAAAGATCAGCTGTTAGTTGTTTAGCAACCTCAGCCATTGTTGATCCACCCATTACTGCAATAACATTCGTTCCCACGGGCAAAAGGTCTTTAAGTTTATTATTTAATACTTTGCCCATTGCGTCAACTACTTGGAACTGGAGATCACTATCTCCAGGCACAACATAACATTGGCGTAAACCAAGTTTGCGGCATAACTGCCGCTCTAACTGCTGCATCCCTGATAGTTGTTCAATCAATGGGTCCAAACCCCGAACAGTTTCTTTTCCTTTAGCAGTCAAAACCATTCCAGACCTTGTTGATGTAATCAAGTCTTGTTTTCTCAAAAAGTCGGTTTCAGTTCGCAACACACGCTCACTAATGTCTAAGCTCTGAGCGAGCGTCCGCCGGCCAATAGGAGCTGACCAATCAATATTGCGCAGGACATTAAAGCGTTGTTCAATGACATCGACCATATCAGGAGCGATGGCTTTGACCCATTTTAAATCCTGGTTCATAGCAAGTTCCTCTTTCTTATGGGACGTTTTTTGACCATCAGTGCCGTCAAACGACCCAGTGATTCCAAAAAAACAAAGTATAAACATGACTCACAGAATCATCCCCATACCTCGATTACACTTTGAATTATATCAGGTGAATTTTAATTTTGCAAGAAAAGTAAGCGATTTTTCCACACAGACAGAAAAAGCCGTAATGCGCATCACATCACGGCTTCAATGGGATTAAATTCCGAATTAGAATACTTATTTCAATTTAATGTTCGTTATTTACTCTTGTTAACCATCACTTGGTCAATCAAACCATATTCTAAGGCTTGTTGAGCAGTCATAAAGTTGTCCCGATCAGTATCTTCATTGATCTTATCAACTGTTTGTCCTGTGTGTTCAGCCAAAATTTGATTGATTAATTCCCGCGTCTTGAGGATATGTTGAGCCGCAATCTGAATTTCAGTTGATTGCCCTTGAGCCCCACCTAGAGGTTGGTGGATCATGATTTCAGAGTGTGGTAAAGCAAACCGCTTACCCTTGGTCCCAGCGGTTGCTAATACAGATGCCATTGAAGCAGCCATCCCCATTACAATGGTTTGCACATCCGCTTTAACAAAGTTCATAGTGTCATAAATCGCCAAACCAGCAGAAACTGATCCACCTGGTGAGTTGATATACATGTAAATATCTTTTTCAGAATCTTGTGCATCCAAGAAAAGTAACTGGGCGATGATAGCGTTGGCCATATCATCATTGATTTCACCAGATACCATAATGATCCGGTCCTTCAACAACCGTGAATAAATATCATAAGCTCGTTCGCCACGAGAAGATTGTTCAATAACTGTAGGAACTAAGTTCATTCCGTAAACCTCCCTGATAATCTATTTGTGTATAAGTTGAGTTTAGCACTCCTTTGAATATACTGTTAGTTTACTCTTTTGGTCAGTAATGGTCAAATTATATGTTCTGATTAAATCCATATGCAATTATGCTCATCTGTTTGCTCGAGTAGATAAAACAAAAACCACATGGTAATTACCATGTGGCCTCAACAAGTAGTGCGTCCCCGGGGAGTCGAACCCCGATTTCGAGAACCGGAATCTCGCGTGCGATCCATTACACTAAGGACGCAATATCAACATGCAAGTAATACTATACCCCACGAATCATCGTTTGACAAGTAAAATTTTTACATGTTGTTAATTTTTTTATACTCCAGCACCTGAACGTAGCTTTTCCGCATATTCATTGAGCTTTCGTAAGCGGTGGTTAACCCCCGACTTGGAGATGGGTCCCCCAGAAATTAATTCTCCCAATTCTTTAAGGCTGACTTCTGGGTTGGCAATCCGCGCAACAGCAACTGCTTGCAATTTTGGTGGTAAGTGTTCCAACCCCACCGTTTGCTCGATATACCGTATATTAGCTAGTTGCTTATTAGCTGCGTCAGCTACTTTATTCATATTAGCTGTCTCGCAATTCACAATCCGATTTACTGAATTACGCATATCGCGGACGATCCGAATATCTTCAAAGCGTAACATCGAGTTAGTCGCTCCAATGAGTTGCAAGAAATCAGCAATCTTTTCGGCTTCTTTGAGGTAGGTAATATACCCACTTCGGCGTTCAGTAACCCGGGCGTTTAGGTGGTAGCGGTTGATCATTTCACAAATCATCTGATTATGTTCTTCATACAGTGAATAGATTTCCAGGTGGTAACGGCTGGTTTCGGGATTATTTACCGATCCGGCAGCCAAAAATGCCCCCCGCAGGTACGATCGAACCATCGCATCATTTTTCAGTAAGTCAACTGGTACGGTCTTTTTCACTTGAAAACCGGCAAGAATATCCAAATCATTAAGTACATAGTCACTGCCTGACTTTAAACGTACAATATACAGGTTATTCTTTTTAAGCTTCATCTTCCGCCGAACCAGCAACTCACTTTCGACATCGTAAAACTGCTTGAGCAGTTGATAAATACGCCGGGCAATCGCCGGGTTCTCCGTTTGGACATTGAGCACAAAATGATGTTGCACAATGCTGACCGAACCATTCATTCGGATTAAAGCCATCAGTTCCGCCTTAGCATTGTCCATATGAACTTCTAAACGTGTCAGTTCCTTCTTTACGTCACTGGCATAAGACATCCGGCTAACACCCCCTTATTTTAATTAAAATTATCACTGCGCCATGACAACGGCCGGCCCGTAAGGCGCATCAACTCATCAACAACTTGATCACCGTTATGAAAAACACCCTTATCGCGCAGCTGTAAAAAGTTATCCGAAATCACCCGACAACCTTGGGCCCGCAACCCCTTGAAATCATATTTAACCTGGTACAGGTATTCGTCATATTTTTGGCGATCCATGTAATCTTGAGGAACTGGTTCAGTATTAACCAAAACTGTGTCAATAAAGTTTTGCCCCAAGTGACTATTGAGAACCCGAACATGGTCGGCATCAGTAAAGTGCTCTGTTTCCCCTAGTTGGGTCATAATGTTGCAGATATAAACCACTTCTGCTTCAGTCTGACAAACTGCTTGTCCGACATTCTTAATCATCAAGTTTGGCAAAATACTCGTAAATAAACTTCCCGGTCCCAAGACTATCTGGTCTGCTTCCTCAATGGCCTGGATCACTTCAGGCATTGCCTGGGGCTCACTTCCATCATTAGCTGTCACCCACACGCGCTTAATCATCTTGTCAGCGTGGGTGATCTCAGCTTCCCCAGCCACTGTGGTCCCATCAGTAAATTCTGCATTTAAGGTTAGTGCTTCTTCAGCGGCTGGATAAACATGTCCATCCACCTTCATCATCTCAGAAAGAAGTTGGACAGCTGTAAATATCCCTTCATCCTCCATCTCAGAGATAGCGGCAATGATTAAATTGCCAATCGCATGCCCCGAGAAGAACTTATCTTCAGATTTAAACCGGTATTGAAAAATCTTTTTTTCAAATTCTGGAAGGTTGGACAGCGCCACTAAACAATTACGAATATCGCCAGGTGGGACTACGTTGATATAATCGCGAATAACCCCCGAAGATCCACCGTCATCGGCAACTGTAACCACCGCTGAAATGTCTGCATCCCGCTTACGAAGACTCTTAAGCAGCACCGGGAGACCTGTCCCGCCACCGATCACCACAATCCGCGGCCGTTTCCTTCTTTGACAATTACTTTTCATTCGTCTTTCCTGCCTTTTCCTGCTTATGCTTCTCCACATCCCGGTGGGCAATCCGTACTTGATAATCATCAGCTAGTGCATGCCCCACCCGCTCGGTCAAAGCAACGGACCGGTGCTGACCACCAGTACACCCAATCGCAATGGTGACACTGGACTTGCCTTCGGCAACATAACCTGGCAATACATACTGCAACAGTCCAATAAAGCGTTGGTAAAATTCCTCTGTTCGCTCAGATGCCATTACATAATCATACACATCCTGGTCTAACCCTGTCTTAGGACGAAGCTTAGGAATGTAAAATGGATTAGGGAGGAAGCGGACATCCATCACAATATCAGCATCAATTGGAATCCCATACTTGAATCCAAATGACATCACTACTACATGGAAAGGTGAACTATTCTGCGTTTCAAAGTTATGGAAAATTTCTTCCCGTAGCTGACGCGGCGATAGGTCGCTTGTATCAATAATGATCTGCGCTTGTCCCCTTATATCAGCCAATAACTTCCGTTCCAAATGAACCCCATCTAGGATCCGCCCCTCCATTGCTAACGGGTGAGCACGACGTGTTTCCTTATACCGGGATACCAATTCCGCATCGGATGAGTCTAAGAAAAGGATCCGCGGTTCAATCTGTCCATCATCACTGATATTGCGTAACATTTCAATTATTTCATCATAAAAAGCCCGGGACCGTAAATCAATCACCAGGGCAATCTTAGTGATCTTACCTGATTCTTGTACCAATTCCCAAAACTTAGGTAACAGTGCTGGTGGCATATTATCAACGCAAAAATAGCCTAAATCTTCGAAGCTTTGCATTGCAACGGTCTTACCAGCACCGCTCATTCCTGTAATAATAACTAATTGAATTTGTTCCCCCATCATACCACTTCCTCAAATTGACTCTTTTTATTATATCATACCGGGTGTTTCATCTTATTTTACGGCGCCATCATCTTCATTAGTGACATCTTCGCCAAAAATTCGCATCTTCATTTTCAAGGCTGTCGGCGTAGTCGCAATTCCGCCTCGCCCGGTTTCCCGCAACGAAGCCGGCATCTGTTTGCCAATACGGCGCATTGCATCAATTACTTCATCGGCTGGGATTCGGTTTGAGATCCCTGCCAGAGCCATGTCCGCCGCCGCTAAAGCATTAACTGCACCAGCAACATTGCGTTTGACACACGGTAATTCAACCAAACCTGCTACTGGGTCACAAACCAAACCTAAAAGGTTACTCATTGCCATCGCAAAAGCCTCTGCTGATTGCCGCGGTGTCCCACCATTGATTTCAACTGCAGCTGCAGCTGCCATCGCCGATGCACTGCCTACTTCAGCCTGACAACCTCCAGTCGCTCCGGCGATCATTGCATTATTAGCGGTAATCATCCCAAAGCCTCCCGCAGTTAGCAAAAAGTGAACTTTTTCATCATCCGTATAGTGGAAACGTTGATCTAAGGAAAACAAAGTACCAGGGATTGTTCCGGACGATCCCGCTGTTGGCGTGGCACAAATCACTCCCATAGCAGCATTAACCTCATTAGTTGCGATCGCATTTTGAATCGCCCAAAGCATGGTATCTCCCGCTAACCCGCCACCATTTTCGCGGTAACGTTTGATCTTTGCGGCGTCACCACCACTTAATCCAGTTGGTGACTGAACCCCTGCAGCTCCTTTACGGGCCGCTTCTTCCATTACCCGCAGTTGTCCCCGCATCCGTTCCATAATTGCCGCTTCTGGTTGCTTACTATATTCCATTTCTTGGTCAAGCACTAAGCGCCATAAGGGCTGGTGCTGTCGTTCTGCAGCTGCAATTAAATCTGCTACCGTCTGATACATCGCCATTACCTCTCTATAATTCGATTATCCGTGAACACATCTGTGCCAACTTATTTAGTGTTTGCGGCGGAGTTAACTTATCTGTATTCAATTCCTGAATAAACTCATATTTAAACTTCGAAAGTCGCTTATGAAGAACATTGATATGTTCATTCTTTAATTTTTCTTCAGCTAATAACAAATTCTTACGTGGTCCCATACAAACTAAAGTTGGTAATGGCCCGCGAAGTTTAATTCTTTGTCCTAAAAGTTCTATTTGCCGAACTTCTATCGTTCCACCCCCAATTGAACAACCTGCCAGCTTGATTTTTTCGTGGTGCCCTTCAAGCGTCACAATCGCCGTATTGGGGTGTCCAATCGGGCTAGGAATGGTATGCTCAATGAAAACAATCTTAATCCCCCGGTCCCGTGCAATTGTAACTGCATCAGGAACCCGCGGATCGTCTTCTTTAAAACCTAAAACTCCAGCAACGATTGCATAGTCAGTCCCATGCCCTTTATGCGTTGCTGCAAATGATTCATAGTAGTCAACCTGAACGGTGTGAAACTGGCCCACAAATATCTTGCGGGCTGCCCGCCCGATCTTGACCGCCCCCGCAGTATGAGAACTGGAGGGCCCGATCATTGTTGGGCCAATAATATCAAAGACACTCCGATAATTTGCTGTCATTTTCTCACCTTACCGTCCTATAAATTAAATGTCTTCTTCGCAAGCGGTAGCAACTCCCTGCTACCTCCCCTGTAATATCATCATTGAAGTATACCACATTCCCTTTAAAAAAGTGAGTTGCAGTCATTGGTGTAATCACTCACGTTGACCACCTTAAATTTTCTCTGGATCATTCTGGAATAACTTGCGTAAGCAAAAAGAGGCTGACCAGAAAATAGTTCTGCGTTCAACCTCCCTTCATAGTGCCGCTAGTTATTTTTTTCGTAATGCCCCGTAGCTAAGACCCGCTGCAGGTACTGGCCGGTATAACTTGCTGGTTCTTGAGCAACTTCTTCCGGTGTCCCTAGGGCGACGATTTGCCCGCCGCCTTCACCCCCGTTCGGGCCAAGATCAATCAAGTAATCAGCAGTCTTGATTACATCCAGGTTGTGCTCAATTACTAAGACTGTATTGCCTTTATCCACTAGCCGTTCTAACACGGTTAACAACCGTTTAATATCATCAGCGTGAAGGCCGGTAGTCGGTTCATCCAAAATATAAAAGGTTTTGCCATTTGATTGCTTATGCAATTCTGATGCTAACTTCATCCGTTGAGCTTCCCCCCCAGAAAGGGTTGTTGCTGATTGACCTAAATGAACATACCCTAGTCCAACATCAGCAATCGTTTGAAGTTTCCGCCGAATTTTAGGAATTGCTGCAAAGAATTTCAACGCTTCACTCACTGTCATGTTCAACACATCAGCGATTGTTTTCCCTTTATATTCTACTTCCAAAGTTTCCGAATTATACCGTGTCCCGTGGCACACTTCACATGGGACATAGACATCCGGCAAGAAGTTCATTTCAATTTTGATGATACCATCACCCTTGCAGGCTTCACACCGACCACCTTTAACATTAAAGGAGAAACGTCCCTTAGTATAGCCCCGCATTTTGGCCTGATTAGTCTGGGCAAATAAACCACGAATATCATCAAAAACCCCGGTATAAGTTGCCGGATTACTACGCGGTGTCCGCCCAATTGGGCTTTGATCAATATCGATGATTTTGTCGATATTTTCAATTCCTTCTAGGCACTGATACTTTCCAGGCTTGGCTGAGTTACCGTTCAATTTTTGAGCTAGGGCCCTCTTCAAAATTAGGTTAACCAGGGTTGATTTACCCGAACCAGATACTCCCGTTACCGCAATGAATTTCCCTAATGGAAAAGTAACATCAATCTGCTGCAAATTATTGGCAGCGGCTCCTAACACACGGATTACTTTACCATTACCTTCACGTCGGTGCGCCGGGATCGGAATATACTTTTTGCCTGCTAAGTATTGTCCGGTTAAAGAACGCCGGGACCGGGCTACCTGTTTGGGGGTCCCGGCAGCCATAACTTTACCCCCTAATTCGCCAGCTCCTGGACCCATGTCAACAATATAATCCGCTGCCCGCATTGTATCTTCGTCATGTTCAACCACAATCAAGGTATTACCGAGATCACGCATCTTCTTGAGGGATGCAATCAACCGATCATTGTCGCGTTGGTGCAAACCAATCGATGGTTCATCGAGAATATACATTACTCCGGAAAGGTTCGATCCAATCTGGGTTGCTAACCGAATCCGTTGGGCTTCACCCCCAGAAAGAGTCCGGGCGGAACGACTCAACGTTAAGTAATCTAAGCCCACATTTTCTAAGAAAGTCAAGCGGTCGATTATTTCTTTGAGAATTGGTCGAGCAATCTCTTGTTTCTGATCGCTAAATTCCAAGTGCTTAAAGAAGTTCAAACTAGCACCAATAGCTAGGTCGGACACTTCCCCGATATGCTTTCCCGCAATCTTGACAGCTAACGCTTTTGGATTTAAGCGGTAACCTTGACAAGTTTGACAAGTCAAGCTCGTCATATACTGCCGCATGTTATTAGTAGTGAAGTCACTAGCAGAATTGCGGTAGCGGCGGTCGATGAGATTCATAATTCCTTCAAATGCCATATCAACATCTTTAATCCCACCAAAATCTGACAATACATGGAAATGGAAGGTCTTGTCCCCGCTTCCATAAAGGATTAGGTCTCGTTGCGCCTGGGGAAGTTCATTGAACGGTGTGTCCATATCAATTTCAAACTCAGCACATGCTTGCTGAAGCATCGTTGGATAATACTTTGAAGAAGTTGAACTCCACGGTGCTAATGCACCCTCATTCAGGGTTTTGCTTGGGTCAGGCACGACTAAGTCAAAGTCTACCTCCAGCTTTTCTCCTAATCCATCACAGTCGGGACAAGCTCCAAACGGAGCATTGAACGAGAACAGCCGCGGTTCCAATTCCCCGATCGTAAAGCCACAGTAAGGGCAAGCAAAATATTCTGAAAACTGCAGGGTTTCGCCCCCGATAATATCAACAGCTACATAACCTCCGGCTAGTTTCAGGGCTGCTTCAAATGAATCAAACAACCGGGACCGAACTCCCTCTTTGAGGATGATCCGGTCAACAACCACTGCAATATCATGCTTCTTATTTTTGTCTAGTTCAATGTCTTCTTCAATCTCATGGGGTTCACCATCAATAATTAACCGAACAAAGCCTTCCCGCTTAATCTTAGCCAGCAAGTTTTTATGTTGGCCTTTCTTAGCGCGGACAACCGGAGCCATAATTTGTATCCGTGTCCGCTCTGGCAGTTGTAATACCCGGTCAACCATCTGTTCAGGTGATTGGCTTTCAATTACATGCCCATCGTTGGGACAGATCGGAGTTCCGACCCGAGCCCATAACAAACGGAAATAATCATTAATCTCCGTTACTGTCCCCACAGTCGAACGAGGATTCTTAGAAGTTGTCTTTTGATCAATCGAAATTGCCGGTGACAGACCATCAATAGAATCAACATCTGGTTTATCCATCTGGCCTAAAAATTGTCGTGCATATGAAGATAAACTCTCAACATACCGCCGTTGTCCTTCGGCATACAGCGTATCAAATGCTAGCGAACTCTTCCCCGAACCAGAAAGTCCCGTCATAACTACGAGCTTGTTCTTGGGAATATCGAGGTCAACGTTTTGCAAATTATGCTCACGTGCTCCCCGAATACTAATCTTATTCTGTACCACACCATTTCCCCCTTAAAATTATTTTTTAGCTTCAGATTGTAATTCTAAAATTGTGTCCCGTAATGCTGCCGCTTCTTCAAAGTCCAGCTTTTTAGCTGCTTCTTTCATTTGCTTTTGCAAGTTAGCAATAATCTGGCGCTGCTCATCCTTGCTGAGCGTATTGAATTTAATATCGGCCAAGTTAGCTTGTTCATCCCGCTCAGCTTCACTCTTAGTAACCGGTGAAATAGCTGCCCGAATTGGTTTTTTGATTGTCTGTGGTACCAATCCGTGTTCCTGATTATATTGCTCTTGTAGTGTCCGCCGTCTTTTCGTTTCATCAATTGCCGCTTGCATTGAAGCCGTGACAGTATCGGCATACATAATGACATGCCCATGAGCATTCCGCGCAGCCCGGCCAATCGTTTGAATCAACGAACGTTCATTCCGCAAGAAACCTTCTTTATCAGCATCAAGAATAGCAATCAATGATACTTCTGGTACATCGATGCCTTCCCGCAAGAGGTTGATCCCAACTAAAACATCAAATTTTCCTAACCGTAAGTCGCGGATGATCTCCGTCCGCTCTAAAGTCTTGATATCTGAGTGTAAGTACTTAACCTTAATCCCTAGTTCTTTGAAATAGTCAGTTAAATCTTCTGCCATTTTCTTAGTCAAAGTTGTGACAAAAACCCGCTCGTCTTTTGCTACTCTTTGATTAATTTCTCCCACCAAGTCTTCCATTTGCCCCATCACTGGTCGGACTTCAATCGTTGGATCCAATAGTCCTGTTGGTCGAATAATTTGCTCAACCACATGGTCTGTTTGCTCTTGCTCATACGGACCAGGAGTAGCTGACATATAGACGATTTGGTGCACCCGGCGTTCAAATTCACTCAAGGTCAATGGCCGGTTGTCCAGTGCACTTGGAAGTCTGAACCCATAGTCAATCAGCATCTGTTTTCGAGCCTTATCACCGTTATACATTCCCCGAACCTGGGGCATCGTCACATGTGATTCATCAACTACAATCAAGAAATCATCTGGGAAGAAATCTAGCAAAGTATATGGTGGTTCACCGGCCTTACGCCCTTCCATGAAACGAGAATAATTCTCAATTCCATTGCAGTAACCGACTTCGCGTAGCATCTCAATGTCGTAAGTTGTCCGTTGTTGCAAACGTTGGGCTTCCAATAATTTCCCCTGCGCAGTCAGTTCCGCTACCCGTTCCTTTAGTTCCGCCTCAATCCCTGTGATTGCCGTCTCCAAAGTTGCATTGTTCGTAACAAAGTGTGTCGCTGGGAAAATCACAATATGGTCCCGATCGCCAAAGACTTCTCCCGTCAAAGGATCGATTTCCCGGATCCGATCAATTTCATCACCAAAAAATTCAATCCGCAAAGCCCGCTCATCATGCGAAGCAGGATACAGTTCGACAATGTCTCCCCGTACTCTAAACCGTCCCCGCTGGAAATCGATGTCGTTGCGATCAAACTGCATATCAACCAATTCCCGCAAGACCTGATCGCGTGGTATTTCCTGCCCAGTGCGTAAAGAAAGAGCGTGCTCTGCATACTCACGTGGATCCCCCAAACCAAAAATGGAAGATACCGAGGCTACAACGATCACATCATTACGCTCAAGCAAAGAGCTGGTCGCTGAATGCCGCAGTTGGTCAATTTCGTCATTAATACTTGCATCTTTTTCAATATAGGTATCACTCGAAGGAACGTATGCTTCCGGTTGATAATAATCGTAGTAACTAACAAAATACTCGACGGCATTATCAGGGAAAAATTCTTTAAATTCGCTATATAATTGTCCAGCCAAAGTCTTATTATGGGCCAAAACTAAAGTAGGCTTATTCACTTTTTGAATTACATTCGAAATTGTAAAGGTTTTCCCTGTCCCAGTGGCTCCCAACAAAATTTGGGCTTTTTCTCCGGCTAAAATCCCCTGACTGAGCGTTGCAATCGCTTGGGGTTGATCACCAGTCGGCTGATACTTAGACACTAGTTTAAACGGTCGGTTAGCACGCTTAGTAATCATCATGTTCACTCCCGTAACAAATAATTCATAAGGTAATTCTACCACAGCGAACATACTTTCTAATTAATTTTGTCTTCTAATTGTTCCTTATCCATTTTTAATCACAAAAAAACAGGGGATTAAATAGAGCCCCTGCTTTTTAAGTCAACCCATCCTTATGAGCAAACCTATTTATTCAAAAATTCCGTAATTGCTTTTTCAAAGGATTGGCGTTTGGCGTGGACACCGGCCGCTGTATTATCTTGGGCACCAATATAGAACTTGATCTTTGGTTCAGTTCCTGAAGGCCGAACAGCAATCCAGCTGCCGTCAGCCAACAGATACTTCAAGACGTTAGCTTTTGGCAAGGTCATCATTTCAACATGCCCATCGGCATACTTCTTTTCGCCGCTAGCAAAATCTTCGACAGCTGCCACTGCTACCCCAGCAAATGCTGCTGGCGCATTGGCCCGGAAGTCAGCCATAATGGCAGCAATCTTAGCTGGCCCTTCAACCCCAGCTAAAACATGAGAGATTGTCTTTTCAGCAAAATATCCATACTTACTGAACAAGGCTTGCAAGCCATCATATAGGTTCATGCCTTGGTGCTTATAGTAAGCTGCTACTTCAGCCAACATCACAGTGGATTGAATGGCATCCTTATCCCGCACAAATGGTTTGATCAAATAGCCAAAACTTTCTTCAAAGCCAAATTCAAAGGTATGGTTCTGAGTTTGTTCGTATTCTTTAATTTGTTCAGCAATAAATTTAAAGCCAGTTAATACATTGATCATCTTGGCACCATAGTGGTCTGCAATTGCCGTGGCAAATTCACTAGAAACGATCGACTTCACCACTGCCGCGTTAGCTGGTAGGGTGTTCTGCCGTTGCTTAGCTGCCAAAATATAATCCAGCAGCAAGGCGGCGATTTGGTTTCCAGTTAGTAATTGATAATCACCGTTAGGTTGCCGAACAGCAGCCCCCAACCGGTCGGCGTCAGGGTCAATCGCAATCAGCAGGTCCGCCCCTTCCTTTTTGCCTAAAGCAATTGCCATATCAAAGGCAGCTGGATCTTCAGGATTAGGTTTAGCTACTGTGCTAAAATCTCCATCTGGTTGTGCTTGTTCTGGAACCATAGTAAATTCTTCAAAGCCCGCTTCCCGGAGAGCTTGTGATCCAATCTTAGCCCCAGTCCCATGTAGTGGCGTGAAGATTAGCTTCATTTGTTTCCCTTCTTGGGCAACTAAATCATGATCAATCGTAACCGTCTTAACATGGTCCAGATAAGCCCGGTCGACTTCATCGCCAATGATCGTCATCAGATTATTGGTCAGTAATTCTTCCTGATCAGCCAATTTAATCATAAAGAGATCATCGACACTCCGGATATATTTGGTAATCAGATCAGATTCCTTCGGTGGCATCTGTGCCCCATCTTCCCCATAAATCTTATAGCCGTTGTACTGCTTAGGGTTATGACTAGCCGTAACCATGATCCCTGCGTAGGTATTCAGGTGTCGAATAGTAAATGACAATTCGGGTGTAGGCCGCAAACTTTCAAAAATATAAGTCGGGATCCCGTGTGCACCCAAGACCCGAGCTGAATCATAGGCAAATTCTCGTGAACCATGACGCGAATCATAACTAATTGCTACCCCCCGTTGCCGGGTAACAGCATCTAATTGATCCATAAACCGTGCCAATCCCTCAGTAGCTTGCCGCACAGTGTAAATATTCATCCGGTTGATGCCAACGCCTAAGACGCCCCGCATTCCTGCAGTTCCAAACTCCATCGGCGTATAAAAGGCATCCTCTAGTTCTTTATCGTTGCCAGCTAAACTATTTAGTTCAGCCCGCAAAGTCTGATCAAGACCTTGAAATTCGTTCCATTTTTGATATGTATCTTTCCAGCTCAAAAAAATCGCTCCTCACATCAATTCAATTAAGACACGATCATTATACTATATTTTTGTAGCGTTTTCTTATTTCTCTGTTGTTTCTCATTTAAAATCATTTTTTATTATCTAATTTGCGCACTAGTATCTCTTTTTGCCTTTTAGACCCGACATATATATAAATATGCGCTGTATTGATCATATTCTTCTCCATTTAGCACCTATTTTACTATATGCCGGGTATCTACCACCCAAATCTAACTTCTTACATCAAATTTCATTTAATTTTTCCAAATTATTTCTCGATAAAATTTCCACAAAAAAATAACCAGCTAGGCAGAAACAATTCTCTCCAGCTGGTCATTCATCTTAGTTATTTAGTTTCTTCAATATAATTGAATGCTTGTTGTCCGGCAATACCACCATCACCAACAGCAGTTGTGATTTGACGCAAGTTCTTCTTGCGGACATCCCCCACAGCGAAGATCCCCGGAATCTTGGTCTTCATCTGGTCGTCAGTAACAATCCAGCCTTCTTCGTCAGTGATCCCCAAATCCTTGAATGGTTCAGTGATTGGTAAAATCCCAACATAAATAAAGACAGCTGCCACTGGCACTTCGCGGTCTTCACCTGTCTTTTTATTATGGGTCTTAACTCCAGTAACTTTTTGCCCATCACCAACGATTTCAGTTACGACCGTATCCCATGTAAAGTGCATCTTTTCATTTGCAAAGGCACGATCTTGCAGGATCTTTTGTGCCCGCAGTTGATCACGCCGGTGGAAAACGTTAACACTATCAACGATTTGTGCTAAATAAGTCCCTTCTTCAATGGCTGAATCGCCACCGCCGACTACTGCAACATCTTTATTTCTAAAGAAAGCTCCGTCGCAGACCGCGCAGTACGAAACACCCCGGCCACCATATTCTTCTTCGCCAGGAACACCTAATTTGCGGTGCTCTGATCCAGTAGCAATAATTAGTGCCTTGGTTTCAAAAGTATCATCTTCTGTTGTAACCAACTTAGTCCCGTCCGCTTGGACAGTTACTCCGGTAACCGTCCCGTACGCATATTCTGCGCCAAATTGTGTTGAACTATCATACATTTCTTTGGCCAAATCTGGACCTAAGATTGACTTGAAGCCCGGATAGTTTTCAACTTCCGCAGTATTATTCATTTGACCACCGTAAACACCGCGATCAAGCATTAATACTGATAAGTTAGCGCGTGAAGCGTACAAAGCTGCAGTCATCCCACCAGGACCTGCCCCAATTACAATCACGTCATATTTTTTGTTTGCCATGCGTTTCACTCTCTTTCACGCTTGAATTCAATTTGATTATAACTTACTTTTTGTTAGTGACTAAATTATATGCTCTTATTTAGAAAAAATCAATCCTTAGCATCCAGATACCACGCTAAAGCAGGATCATTGCGTCGCCGCCAAACTCCAACTATTATTGCTCCAATAAAGAGCAGTAAGGAGAGCCATTGTGATACTCGCAAGGCCCCCAGCATCAAACTATCCGTCCGCATTCCTTCAATGAAGAAGCGTCCGAGTGCATACCAGATAAGATAGGCCAAGAAAATTTCTCCCTGCTTGAATAAGTGTAGTCGGTGCCGCAGACTTACAAGGAGGATAAAGCCCAAAATATCCCAGACTGATTCATATAAAAAAGTAGGCTGGTAGTATACACCATTGATCCGCATCTGATTGATAATCCACTCTGGCAGATGCAACCTTTGTAGAAAGAAACGACTTGTCGCTCTACCATGGGCTTCTTGATTAACAAAGTTGCCCCAGCGTCCAATTCCTTGCGCTAAGATAACTGTTGGGGCTACAACGTCCAGCATTAACCACGCCGAAATCTCCTGGCGTTTACATAAAACTAGCACTACAATGAAGGCTCCAATCAAGCCCCCGTAAATAGCAATTCCACCGTCCCAGATACGATAAATTTCACTCGGATACACTCGGTAATACTGCCATTGGAAAATGACATAATACAAACGAGCACAAATCAACGCCAGCGGTAATCCCCATAAGAGCAAATCATAAATTGTATCTTCTTTGATTCCACGCTTTTGCCCTTCATTAACTGCTAGAAAAACAGCCAAAACCATGGCAGAAGCAATAATGATTCCATACCAGTGAACTGGGATGGGTCCTAGTTCAAATGCGATTGGATCAATCTTGGCTAACACGGCTTCCATCCCTCTCATTATTTCTTTTCTTGAACAGAATTTTCGTGGATCAATTCCGCTAGATTACTCTGGAACTTCTTCGTTGCATCATACCCCATCGTCTTGGCCCGGTAGTTCATTGCGGCCGCTTCAATAATAATCGCGATATTTCGCCCAATCATTACCGGAATATTGATTTTAGGAATGTCCACATCGAAGATCCGTGCTTGGACCTCACCTGTTCCTAAGCGGTCAAATTGCTTACCCTTAGCCCAGTTTTCCAAGTGAACAATCAACTGAATTTCTGTTTCCGACTTGACCGCTCCAGCCCCATAAAGATTCATCACATCGATAATTCCGACACCCCTAATTTCTAGTAAGTGGCGTAAAATTTTCGGTGATTCCCCAATAATAGTTTGTTCATCTTGTTGGTAAACCTCTACCCGGTCGTCAGCAATCAAACGGTGGCCCCGTTTAATTAGGTCTAAGGCCGTTTCAGACTTACCGATTCCTGAGTCCCCTGTAATCAACACCCCGAGACCATAGATATCCATCAGCACGCCGTGAATAGACTGCCGTGGCGCAAGTTCTCCTTCAAGATAGTTAGTCATCTTGGACAGAATCCGGGTCGTCGCCAATTTTGTTCTTAAAATAGGAATTTGGTGGGCATTAGCCGCTTCTTCTAGCTCCATAGGTACCGTCAAATCACGCGAAACAATAAAACACGGTGTTTCTTCCCCACAGAGCATTTCCATGTATTTCTTTTTCGTCGTCGGCTCCATTTTTTGGGCATAGGATACTTCTGTCATCCCAAATAATTGGATCCGGTCTTCAGGATAGTAATCAAAATACCCCGTCAATTCTAACCCAGGACGAGAAATATCACTGACTGTGATATACCGTTCCTTAGTATATTTTTCCCCAATATAAACATTCAACTTGCAGGCCTGAACTAGACTGGCCACACTGACTTTTCCAGCCATAAAACAACCTCCTTAATGACGCTGTAAATAAGTACTAATGATGACATTTACCGCACTTAGGATCAAAGCCACCAAAAATGTCACCCCAAAGCTAGTAAAGTGAAATGAACTTCCCATGAAAGCCGAAGTCATCTGTAGCATCAAAGCGTTAATCACAAAATAAAACAAGCCCATACTAAGAACAGTAATCGGTAAAGATAATAAAATTAGTATTGGTTTAACCAAAGCATTGAGCAAACCTAAAACGATCGCTGCCACAAAGGCTACTAAGATCCCCGAAACATAGAACTGGTTGGGCATTAAACCAGCGAGTGCAATGAACGCAATCCCATTAACTAGTACCCGCTGAAAGAAGCCTAGTTGATTGGTAAAAATCATAGCTGTTTCCCCCTAATGAAATAATATCAAACCGATCTCATGTGGTGAGTCAGTGTAAATCGCACTTTCCTTAATCTTAAGATCCCCAGTATAAGTTTCGACCTTGAGATGACAATACACAGGATTTTTTTGCAAGGCAGAATATAACTCTTCCTCACTTCCCACAGGAATATTATTGCATTCTAAGATAATATCCCCTGGTTGCAAGTTCATTTTAGCAGCTGGTGTTTCAGGTTGCACAGCGATAACTCTCACACCTTGATTGGTTTCCACATACCAATTAGGCGCTTGGCGCTCTAACCGTCGCCGTTTAATTCCCCATACTAGCTCTATAACTAAAAGTAAGCTTCCTAAATAAGGGAATGCTTGTGGGAAAAACCAGGTGATGCCTAGCATAATTACAGCTAGTCCTAGCAGCCACCGCAGTTCCTGCTGGTAGGTAGTAATTGATTCATGTGGGAGGCGTTTGCTAACATTCAAAACGGCTGTCACAACCAACGGAAGAACTAGCAAGGTGTAATGATTACCCTGAAAATTCAGGACGGGCCACCAACTAAACAATGGTTGCATGTGTCCCTGGGGTAAAAAAATCACTACGGGTAGAATCGTAAATTCACGCCAATGATAATAAGCAACCCGCCGCCCCCGCTTCCCTGCTTTGATCCGCGGGCTAAACCACTCTGCCCGAACGTTATGGGTTAACAAAAGCTTACTCCCATAATATACAACGACCAATAAGAAGAAGCCTGCTTCCCAAGTACCATGAATATGCGTGTCAGCAAAAAAGGAACTCCTCCCTAGCCAACTGCCAACATAATACACAATTCCAGCGCCAAGTAACGCCCAGCTCCCTAGACTGACAACCCCCGCGCTTAATAGTGGTAAGAGACTAGCCCCTACCCACAGAAACACCAGGTGCTTCGGTAATACCACGCCTAGTAGCGTGGTAATAGCTGACGCCCCTAAGCCCAATAGGAACATGTGCTTGATAAAATGTCGTCCTTCATAAAAATCTTTATTAACGGCAACCCGAAATAATTTTCTTTCTTCCCTGATCCGATAGGAATACAGCACATTGACAACGGCCAATCCTAGCGCTAGAAAACAATAAATATAATAAGCCACTCCAGTCCTCCCCTTCATTTCTTCTTATCATTTAGTATATCATCATTAAACCGCTTTTTCTGAGCTATTTAATAGCCAAAAGTCCCTTAACTGTATAATTCTTGCCTCCCCAAAGTGAAAATATGATTAACGGAAACCTCTCTATCCTAAAATTATAATTTTGCTCAAATAAACCTGTTAGGTGGCAAGTAGTAACGATAGCAAAAGAAGCTGGGAGAAAATAATATTTTCTCACCAGCTTCGGTTTTAATTTATTAATGTTTCACAGCTAACGGGGAAAATAACCGCAAGCCTAATATTTAAGAAAGCTAAAATTATCCCCCATCTTCTTATTGTGGATTCTTTTTTTGTAAATTCCACTGTAAGTAAGCGTTGATAAAACCATCCAAATCCCCGTCCATAACTGCTTGAACATTACCAGTTTCATACCCCGTCCGGTGATCTTTCACCATTGAATACGGGTGGAAAACATATGAACGGATCTGCGAGCCCCAACCGATATCCAATTGTTGTCCTTGAATTTCGGCTTTCTTTTTCTCTTGTTCTTCCATTTGTAGTTGATATAACTTAGCCCGTAGCATTTTTTCCGCTGTTGCCCGGTTTTGGAACTGCGACCGTTCTGCCTGACTAGAAACAACAATTCCTGTCGGCTCGTGAATTAACCGCACAGCCGATGAAGTTTTATTGATGTGCTGTCCCCCAGCACCACTAGCCCGAAAGACTTCCATCTTGATGTCTTCTGGTCGCAAATCTACTTCCACAGAATCATCCAGTTCGGGCATAACGTTGACCGAAGCAAATGATGTGTGCCGTCGTCCGGCTGCATCGAACGGTGAGATCCGCACCAAACGGTGAACTCCTTTTTCACTCCGCAAATACCCATAAGCGTTGGTTCCCTTGACCATAAAATAAACGCTCTTAATGCCAGCTTCATCGCCTGCCTGATAGTCCAAAGTTTCTAAAGTGAAATCATGCTGCTCTGCCCACCGGGTATACATTCTAAAGAGCATTGAGCCCCAGTCTTGCGATTCAGTTCCCCCAGCACCAGGGTGTATTTCCAAAATGGCATTATTACTATCATATTCTCCATCTAAGAGGACACCTAATTGGTACTGTTGTAACAACTTTTGCGTCTGGGTAAAGTTTTTTTCCAAGTCGGCTAGCATCTCAGGATCACCAGGATCTTCCTGGACCAGTTCTAGCAAGACGTTCAGATCAGCTACCGCTGCATCTAATTGATGAAAATTATCGTATTTATTCTTGAGGATGTTATTTGCTGTAATTAACTTTTGTGCTGCTACACCATCATCCCAAAAACCCGGTTCAGCCATCCGAGCTTCATTTTCAGCAATCTTTTCATTGAGACCATCAAGGTCAAAGAGACCTCCTAAAGTCATCAATCTGCGCTTGCATTTCTGCAATTTCGCGCCGATAATCACTTATTTCCATAAATTTTACCTCCAAAAAGAGGGCTGCATGGAAAACAGTCCTCCGTTTAAATCATTTTAAATTACCGCGTCATGTTTTGACGAATTTCAGCTTTCATGAAAAGCCGCGTTACATCTGCTTCGATTTCACCGATCATGGTTTCAAACATCTTATAACCATCTTGTTGATATTCAACTAATGGGTTCAATTGTCCATAGCCCCGTAACCCAATTGACTGGCGCAGTTGGTCCATTTCATCAATATGATCTGTCCATAAGGAGTCAACCACCCGCAAAATAACAACCTTTTCAAACTCAAGAATTTGACTAGGATCATATAATTGCTTCTCTTTAGTCTTGTAAATTGCTTCAGCCCGCTTCATCAGATAAGCAATCATTTCTTCGGGTTTCTTGTTTTCTAAATCATCAATTGAGATGCTTCCTTCTGGCACCATATATGAAATAGCAAAGTCAACAATACCTTGGAGATCCCACTCTTTTTTGTCACCTTGAGTGTGGTTCTCAACTTGGTGCTTAACTGTTCGCTCAATCATCGGCATAATGACCGGTTTTAAGGTTTTTTCTTCCATAATGACTTGCTGTCTCTGCCGGTAGATAACCTCACGTTGTGCCCGCATAACATCATCATACTGGAGCACTTGCTTCCGCGTATCATAGTTGTTACCTTCAACCCGTTTTTGAGCTGATTCAACTTGGCGGGTTATTAAGCGCGATTGGATAACCACATCGTCATCAGCCGCCTTCATCTTGTTCAAGAATTCTTTAACTCGTTCCGAACCGAAACGCAACATCAAGTCATCTTCCAATGAAAGGTAGAATTGGGTTACCCCAGGATCACCCTGACGACCCGACCGGCCCCGCAACTGATTATCGATCCGCCGCGATTCGTGCCGTTCTGTCCCAATAACTGCCAAACCACCAAGCTCACGCACTCCTGGTCCTAACTTGATGTCAGTCCCCCGGCCGGCCATGTTAGTTGCAATTGTAACCGCACCTTTTTGCCCAGCATTCATGATAATTTCAGCTTCTTTGGCGTGATTCTTAGCATTTAAAACTGCATGCTTAATTCCTGCTTGATCAAGTAAATGTGAGAGATATTCCGACGTTTCAACTGCCACTGTCCCCACTAGAACAGGTTGACCCTTGGCGTTCCGTTCCTTGATATCCTCAACTACTGCTTTAAATTTGCTCTTTAAGGTTGGGTAAAGCAAATCCGGTCGATCTTCCCGAGCCACTGGCTTATTAGTTGGAATGGAAATGACTTCCATGTTGTAAATTTCTCGGAATTCTTCTTGTTCCGTTTTGGCAGTCCCTGTCATTCCGGCCAACTTACGGTACATTCTGAAGAAGTTCTGATAAGTAATGTTAGCCATCGTTTTAGTTTCTTCTTCGATATCAACATGCTCTTTGGCCTCGATTGCTTGGTGTAACCCATCAGAATACCGCCGTCCGTCCATGATCCGCCCGGTAAATTGGTCAACGATCAACACTTCACCATCCTGGACAACATAATCCTTGTCCCGCAACATAATAAAGTTTGCCCGTAAAGCATTGTCCAAGTGGTGGTTAAGAGCTGCATTTTCAGGATCAAAGAGGTTACGCAAGTTAAAATACTTTTCCCCTTTCTTGATCCCTTTTTCAGTCAAGGACACTGTTTTAGATTCTAAATCGACTTTATAATCTTCATCCTTGGTTAAAGTCTTAGCAAAGCGATCAGTCCGAATATATAAGTTAGTTGATCCCTTAGCTTGTCCAGAGATGATCAATGGTGTCCGAGCTTCGTCAATCAGAATTGAGTCCACTTCGTCAACGATAACAAAGTTTAATGGTCGTTGTACCATATCTTCTTTGTAAGCCACCATATTGTCCCGCAAGTAGTCGAACCCTAACTCACTGTTAGTGGAATAAGTAATATCGGCATTGTATGCTGCCCGCTTTTCTTCGGGGGTCTTTTCGGAAATATTTAAGCCGACGGTCATTCCTAGCCAAGAATACAACTCACCCATTTCGGTAGCATCCCGAGCCGATAGATACTCATTCACAGTAACCACGTGCACCCCGTCACCTGATAAGGCATTCAAGTACACTGGCATAGTGGCAGTTAACGTTTTCCCTTCCCCAGTCCGCATTTCTGCGATGTTACCTTGGTGGAGTACAATTCCCCCAATAATTTGGACATGGAAAGGATACAAGCCTAACACCCGCTTGGCCGCTTCCCGAACAACAGCAAATGCTTCTGGAAGTAAATCATCCAAGCTTTCACCGTCAGCATAACGTTGCTTGAATTCAGGCGTCTTAGCCTTGAGTTCATCATCAGATAATGCTGCCATCTCATCAGCATACGCTTCAACTTTATTGGCTAAACGACTCAAACGCTTAACTTCGCGCTTATCGCTTTCAACCCATTTTCTTAGGAAATTTGCCATAGTTTAAGTTTCCTTCCTACACTCATAATTATTTCTATCGTTTAAATTCACTTTATTCTCGCTTACTAAAGTAGAGAATACCATGATTTATTCTATCATCATTGACCTTGATTAGAAAGAATTCTTTATTTTCTCACGCAAAAATAAAAAAGCCACATCCCTCAGGATGCAGCCGCACTCGTCAGATGACAAGTAGTGTGATATCAATTATTCGATGTCGCTTGCTTCGATTAAACCATAACGACCGTCACGACGACGGTAAACAATGTTAATGCCATCTGATTCTGCATCTTGGTAGATAAAGAAATCATGACCTAACATATCCATTTGCAAGATGGCTTCTTCACTATCCATTGGTTTGATAGAAACTTGCTTGGTCCGCACAATATCAAAGCTCTTTTCAGGAACTTCTTCAGTTTCACTAGGAACAAAATCCAAGTTCTTGAAGCCTTTTTCCCGTGATTTGCGGTTAACCTTGGTCTTATATTTTCTGATTTGCCGTTCCAGCTTATCAGTTACCAGGTCAACACTAGCATACATATCTGGTGAGGTTTCCTCTGCTCTAAGTACCAAGTAAGGTAACGGAATCGTGACCTCAACCTTAGCATTCTTGTCAGAATATACCTTCATATTTACGTGTGCTGTGGAGTTAGAAGTATCTTCGAAAAACTTTTCTAACTTGCTGATCTTCTTTTCAACATATTCTCTCAAAGCACTTGTAACTTCGATATTTTCACCACGAACATTGTATTTTAACATAGAAAACCTCTCCTTTCACAGCTTAGGCTCTGCGTCTAGCCGAAGAGAATTACCATCAAATCATTCTGATATTTCTCTCTACTTATATTATAAAGGAATGCGCTTTATTAGACAAATTTTTATCAGACTCTTAAACTTTACTTTTCCTTTCACCGTGCGAGAGTAACCGCTCGCACAACACGGGCACCAGCTGCCACCAGTACGGCTTGAGCATGATACAACGTTTGCCCAGTTGTATAAATATCATCTAATAAGACAATTTGTTTATTATGTAGATCAACCGTTGCATTCAATGCGAATGGTTGCGGTGTTTGTAGCCTTTCAATCCTATTTTTATGTGACTGTTTAATCCGCCCTTTTGTTTGGATAACCCGTAAACAGTCAGTCAAGCGCAGCTCTGGACACAAACCTACCACCTGATTAAAGCCACGATTAGCAAATGTTTCCTTATCCACCGGAATTGGGACATAGAGCCACTGTCGCCTCGGATACTGGCGCACTAATTTTTGATAAGCAGCTGCAAATACCCAGCGCAACCGGTAATCACCATGAAATTTATAACGTTCAAAAAAGTCAACCATCGCTGGCGTCTTATACCGATATAATGCTTGATTATGCAGCAACTGTTTAGTACGCTGCCACCGCTGACAATCTAAACACACTTCGCCTCCCGTACCAGGATAAGCGCAACCAGGGCATGCTTGCGCTTTCTCGATTGGTACAAATTGTTGCTGGCACCATGAGCATATAGGTGGGGTAATTGCCGATCGTCTGGAAAAAAGCCACTTCATATCTGGCTGCCAGCAAAGTAACTGTTGACATAATAAGCACCGTTTCATTTTGTCACCAAATTTTTCCCCTGCCGATTGAGAAAAGCAATCTCCCGTCGGGCTCGTTTTAGCGCCCATGTATATTGCTGACATACCGCCAGGACTTCCCCGGTTGGTGCAGTACTCTTCCGCCCCACTCGTCCAGCAATTTGAATTAAAGTAGTGGCAGTAAAATGCCTAGCATCCGCCGCCAAAATCAGTACTTGGAGGTTAGAAAAAGTCACTCCGCGTTCTAATATAGTTGTTGTCACCAAAAATGTATATTCACGGTTACGAAAAGCCGCCACTTTTTGAACCCGAAACGGATCTCCCGCATGAACCGTTGTTCCCCGAATGGAACTTGTTGTTAGGTGGTGCTTGATGTAGCGATAAATCATTTCCAATTGTTCCACCACAGCCACAAAGACTAAAAAAGGATAGCCCGCTTGAACCCAGCGCGCAATTGTGTTCATCCACCACACATAACGCTGGGTTTGTCCTGCTAAAATCGCCGGAGTGGTTGAGCACACTTTAATGGTTAGCTGCGGAAGTGGTTGCTGGTGAAAGCGCAGGGGCAGAATTGCCAACTCTTTATTAGCATCACGACGAAATGCCCGTACTAGTTTTGCTGGTGGAGTAGCCGTTAATTGGCACGTCACACCAGTAGCTTTCCGGGCCCGCCGGACAGCTTGGTGCAACAACCGATTATTAACAAATGGATAAGCGTCAACTTCATCGATAATTATCAGATCAAAAGCTTTCACAAAATGTAATAGTTGCTGAACTGTACACACTGTGAGCTGTCGGTATTGATATGGAATCTGTGCTTGCCCATGCTGAAGTAAAATTGATACTGTGGGGAAAGCCTGCTGTAAGCGTGGATACAGTTCATTACAAACATCAATTCGGGGTGTCACAAAGGCAATTCGCCACTGACTTTCTATGGCCCACGCCAAGCTAGCAAAAGTTATTTCCGTTTTGCCCGCTCCCGTAACTGCCCACAAAAGAAAGTCGTGTTGAGCTTGAACAGCCTTTAACATCTGGCTACTACATTTTTGTTGTAAGTTAGACAACCGTCCCGCCCAGGCTAAAACAGGCTGGGGAGATTGAGCAAAATGATTTGGTTCTGGAATAGTGTATAATGTATCTGCAGAAGTAAGCCGTCCCAAGGTAATACAGTTTGAACAGTAAATTTCTCCTGACGGTAACTTATTTTCTTTTTCACTTAGCCAACTTTGGCAGCGCGCACAGCGCCATTTTCTCTTACCCAGTCGAACTATCGCTGGTTGTTTCTGGCATTTCTCTGGGATAACTCTGGGTCCTGCTTTAACCGCGCGTCCATAAAAATTACTAATGACTTGTTCATCACACATGATATTTCCTCCTCAACATGTAACTACGAAATACCTATTACTTATGAACAAACCAGTATATTAACTAGTTATGAAAGGAATATTGCGTAATGCTTCAAGAAAACTACATTACTCTCAAAGAAAACGGCCACGCTCAAATTGTAATCCGCAAATCAGAATTCATTTGTAGCTTGGCCCGTGTAACTACCGAAGAAGAAGCGCAGGCGTTTATCGCCCAAGTTCGTAAAGAGCATTATAAAGCTACCCATAACTGCTTTGCCTACGTTTTGGGGATGCATGACGAGATCCAACGCCAAAGCGATGACGGTGAGCCTTCTGGAACTGCAGGTGTTCCCATTCTCAAAGTTCTCCAAAATCTCGCCGTTCGCAATGTCTGTGCCGTAGTCACACGTTACTTCGGTGGCATCAAGCTCGGGGCTGGAGGGTTGATTCGTGCGTATAGCAATGCTACTTCCCATGCGTTAACAGAAATTGGTCTTGTCCGTCGAGTTGTTCAGCAACAGGTTTTCTTTACCATTGCTTATCCCCTCCTCGGAAAATTACAAAACTATTTAGAAAATAAAAATATTAGTATCCTGGACACCCAATTTACTGATCAAGTCACTCTTGAAATCGCTATTGATGAAGAACAGAGCTCTACATTGCAACAACAGGTATATGACTTTCTCAACGCCCAAGTTACCATCACCACCGGTGACTTGATTTATAACGAACTACCTTATGATCCTCATCAAACAGAACAATAAAATTCAAAACAGGGGCAACCTGGTAATCCATTACCAAGTTGCCCCTGTTTTTAAGCTATTCATCTAAATGATAATTATACGTGGAAACAATAATGTTTTCCCGTGAATTAAGGGTTGCCCGTAGTTTCAGGCTTGTTTGATTGTGCAAAGCCATTTGCCACGGTTTCTTTGGAATAAACTGTGGTACTAATACTGTCACTGTATAGTTACGTTTAGCTGCATTGGAAGCAATCACGTCTGCAAACCGTAACACTGGTTTCGCCACAGAACGATACGAAGAATGAATATTTACAAAGCGTACATCTGGAAAGGCTTGTTTAAACTCTTCTTCAGTTTCTTTTTCCTTTTGGGGATTAGTATCAAAAGAAACGTGCATAGCAATCACATAATCTCCAATTGACCGCGCATAATTAATCGCTCCGGTAGTAACATGCGTTACGCTGCTAACCAAAACGATCACTGTTGAGCCATCGTAATCATAAAGTTGGGGTACTTCTGTATTTAACCGCAACTGTTCTGCAACTGATTGATAATGACTGTGGATCTTGTAAAAACCAAATAATAACACCGGCATAATAATCAAGTATGGCCAAACATTTTCAAAGTGTAAGAAGAACAAGAAAATGACTAACGCCAAAGAAATCAATGCTCCTAAGAGGTTAATCAAGGAGTTGAAGATCCAATGTTTACCCCGATGTCTAAACCAATGCACAATCATCCCTGATTGTGACAGAGTAAAGGGAACGAAGACCCCTACTGCATACAACGGAATTAAAGAATTGGTTGAGCCATTAAAGATCAAAATCAAGGCAATTGCGCCAATAGCTAAGGCAATAATCCCATTAGAGTACCCTAATCGGTCCCCTTTATCCATGAATTGTCGGGGAACGAATTTATCTTTAGCAAGGTTATATGCCAAAATAGGGAAAGCTGAGAACCCCGTATTGGCCGCAACTGCTAGGATCATAGCAGTTGCCAGCTGTAATAGATAAAAAAGTACCCCATGTCCAAAGACAGCGATCCCAATTTGAGAAAGTACCGTTTGCTTGTTATTAGGCATGACGCCCAAATAATAGCTTAAGAAAATAATTCCCGCAAAAATTGATGCCAAGATCAATGACATAATCGCTAAAGTGTTAGCAGCATTTTTGCTCTTTGGTTGCTTAAAGTTAGGCACAGCATTACTGATAGCTTCGACCCCCGTCAATGAGGATGATCCAGCCGAGAAAGCCCGTAAAAATAGTACTAAGCTCATGCCTGGAACAGCCTCACCGATATGAGCTGCTCCTTGGAACTCTACATTTCCCGTTACAATATTATACAAGCCTGCGCCCACCAAAAGGGCCATCATAATCACAAACGAGTACACTGGCACGGTTAAGAAAGAAGCTGATTCACGCATTCCACGAAGATTGAGAATCATGATAAACAAAACGATTAAGATCGAAATAGTAATGGCATACTTTCTTAATCCCGGTAAGGCAGAAGTGATCGCTTCAGTACCTGAGGTGACTGAAACAGCCACGGTTAGCATATAATCAACCAACAAGGAACCACCAGCTACAAGCCCCGCATTGGTTCCCCAGTTCTCTGTTGCAACCACATATGCACCCCCGCCAGAGGGGTATGCATGAATAATCTGTCGGTACGACATTGTAATTGCAAAAAGTAATACCAGAACAATTAGGGCTGCTGGTAAGGCATACCATGTTGCTGCTGCTGACAATACTAACAGTACAGTCGTAATTTGCTCTGGTCCATATGCTACGGATGACAAGGCGTCAGACGAAAGGAGCGCCAATGCCTTGAACTTGGTCAGTGACTGGCCACTTTCTTCTTCTGTTTTCAGTGGTTCACCGATTAAAAAGCGTTTAATGTAGCGCCACATTATAATCCTCCTAAAAGTAACAAATCAACTAATATCACTATATTGCAATATTTAGCTAAAAGTCAAAAAAATTGGTAGCGTTTTAGCTACACAAATGGCAATTCTACTATTAGACATTAAATAATGCTTAACAAACCATAATATTGTACCCAACTTCCCTTATACTTGCAAGTTACTATAAAAAAGTGCACCATAAGGTCTCCTTAAACACTAGCTTCTTTCCAGCATTCATCAGGAGTACTTTACAGTGCACTCTTTTCAGCATATTAGTTATTTATGCAGTTATATATCAGTTTATTACATCATGCCACCCATGCCAGCACCAGGTTGTGGTGCAACTGGCGCATGTTCTTCTGGCTTATCAGCCACAACTGCTTCAGTAGTCAACAATACCGCTGAAACACTAGCTGCGTTTTGCAATGCAGAACGAGTTACCTTAGTTGGGTCAATGATCCCAGCTTCAACCATATCAACCCATTCATCAGTAGCTGCATTGTAACCAACGCCTGGCTTTTCACTCTTTAACTTTTCAACGATGACAGAGCCTTCTTTACCAGCATTTTGGGCAATTTGCCGAACTGGTTCTTCCAAGGCGCGCTTGACAATATTGATCCCTGTTTGTTCATCGCCTTCAGCCTGTAATTCAGCCACAGCAGAAATCACATTAACTAAAGCAGTACCACCACCAGGAACAAAGCCTTCTTCAACCGCTGCCCGTGTAGCGTTCAAAGCATCTTCAATTCTGTACTTACGTTCCTTCAATTCTGTATCAGTAGCAGCACCAACCTTGATAACAGCTACTCCACCAGAGAGCTTAGCTAACCGTTCTTGGAGCTTTTCTCTGTCAAATTCAGAAGTAGTTTCACCGATTTGCTTCTTCAATTGGTCAATCCGTTCAGCAATGGCAGCCTTATCGCCTGCACCTTCAACCACCGTTGTGCTGTCCTTTGTAACAGTAACTTTGCCTGCTGTCCCTAATTGATCGAGGGTCGTGTCTTTCAATTGTAAGCCAAGGTCATCAGTAATCACTGTTGCACCAGTTAAGATAGCAATATCTTGTAACATTGCCTTCCGCCGGTCGCCAAAACCAGGAGCCTTTACGGCAACTACATTAAATGTTCCCCGCATCTTGTTCAGCACTAATGTAGGTAAAGCTTCACCGTCAACATCATCAGCAATAATCAACAATGCCCGACCTTGTTGAACAATTTGGTTCAATAGAGGCATCATTTCTTGGATGTTAGAAATCTTCTTGTCAGTCAACAAGATGTAAGGCTTGTCCAAGTTTGCTTCCATCTTGTCATCATCGGTTACCATATATTGAGATAAGTAACCGCGGTCAAATTGCATCCCTTCAACAACATCAAGGGATGTATCAATCCCCTTAGATTCTTCAATAGAGATGACACCATCATTGCCAACCTTTTCCATTGCATCAGCAATCAAATTCCCAACTTCTTCACTAGCTGAAGAAATAGCTGCAACTTGGGCAATGTCAGACTTGGATTCTACCTTGTGAGCCATCTTGTGGAGGGCATCAACAGCAACCTTAGTTGCCTTTTCAATCCCCCGCCGAATGCCAACAGGGTTTGCCCCTGCAGTAACATTCTTCATTCCTTCATTTACAATTGCTTGGGTCAATACGGTAGCAGTTGTTGTCCCGTCCCCAGCAATATCATTGGTCTTTTGGGCAACTTCAGAAACTAACTTTGCCCCCATGTTTTCAAAGTGATCTTCTAATTCAATTGCCTTAGCAATAGTAACCCCGTCATTTGTACTTGTTGGGGCACCGTAAGATTGTTCAACGACAACGTTCCGTCCCTTAGGACCGATAGTTGTCTTTACAGTATTAGCTAACTTATCTACACCAGCAAGCATTTTTGCCCGTGCATCTTCACCAAACTTAATTTCTTTTGCCATTCTTAATTACACCTCGTTAAAACAATTTTTCGTTTAATTACTCAATAATTGCCATGATGTCATTGGCCCGTACTACCAAGTATTCTTGGTCTTCATACTTAACGTTAGTCCCGGCGTACTTATCAAAAATAACCTTGTCGCCCTTCTTTACACTTGGAGCAACCTTTGCGCCGTTATCGAGGGTCCGTCCTTCACCAACAGCCACTACTGTGCCTTGAGTTGGCTTGTCCTTAGCGTTACTTGCCAGAACCAAGCTTCCAACTTTCATTTCTTCTTCCTTTTGAACTTCTAAGATCACACGATCTCCTAATGGTTTAAGCACTTGTTATCCCTCCAAAATTTGTGATTAGCAGTCTAGCACTTTGAGTGCTAACTGATTACAGTTATTACTATAACCATTTTCATTTTTAATTGCAAGCATTTTTTAGCACTTTTAACCTCCGAGTGCTAAAAAGTTGTCATACAAAAAGCAGAGTAGTTTGAACGTCCCGCCATACACTCTGCTCAGTCACAAAAGACAATTATTCTTTATTTGTTCCTTGCTGATCTAACGAGCGATGATTCAAAAAGTAAATCAAAGTTTGTAATTCACTCGTCAAATTTACATTTTGGACAATAACCGTTGCTGGCACATTGATTCTAGTTGGGGTAAAATTCATGATTCCTTCTACTCCAGCTGCGATCAGCTGATCTGTGACCGTCTGTGCTGCTGCTTCTGGAACTGTCAAAATTACCACCTTGATCGCTTGCTCTTGTAATTGGTTTTGCAACTCTGTTAATGGATAAACCCGAATGTCATCAATCGTAGTTCCCACCACAGCTGGATCAATATCAAATGCCGCTCGAATTGCAATATTATTGTCGCGGTGAAAATTAAAGTTCAATAACGCGTGGCCTAAGTTTCCGACCCCGACTAAGGCAACTTTGGTCACTTGGTCTTGCTTTAATATTTTTTTGAAAAAAGCTAATAAGTCAGCTACATCATACCCATAACCTCTTTTCCCCAATGTTCCAAAATGAGAAAAATCGCGGCGAATAGTCCGCGGATCAACCTTAACTCCAGCGGCAAATTCACTCGAGGAGATTCTTTTTTGGCCTGCATCTGCTAAAATGTTAAGGTATTGATAATAGATGGGTAACCGTTTTGCTGTTGCCCGCGGTATCTTCATATCAGCCATTGTCCTAGCTCCTTTTTTGCTATTATTTCTATTTAATTTTACCATAATAGATATAACCCTCACTGGACAATGCCACTCAAAATAAAGTAGGTGAAAAAATGATTTTATTACAAGCTCAAAATGTAGCTCGTTATTTCGGCGCTGACGTTTTGTTTGAAAATATCAATCTTGATATTCAAAACAATTCGCGGATTGCCCTAGTCGGGCGTAACGGAGTGGGTAAAACCACTTTGCTAAAAATGATCGTTGGTGAAACCGAGCCTGATGCCGGCGAGATTGTTAAAAAGCACGGTATTACAATCGGCTACCTAGCTCAAAATTCAGGTCTGGAGTCTTCACGAACAATGCTAGCTGAGATGGAAAGTGTCTTCACTTATCTCAAAGAAATGGAACAACAAATCCATTCATTAGAAGAAAAAATGGCTGATCCTCAGTTGGCTGGTAGCCCCGAATATGAGCAAATCCTGCGGCGATATGACCAACTCCAGCATGATTTCAAGGAACAAAACGGCTACGGGTATGAGAATGAAATCAAGGCTGTGCTTCATGGCTTTCAATTCGAGCCAGCCGATTTCGACCGTCCTGTTTCTTCATTATCCGGTGGGCAAAAAACCCGCTTAGCTTTAGCCAAACTCCTTTTGGAAAAACGCGATTTATTGATTCTTGACGAACCAACCAACCACTTAGACATTGATACTTTGACATGGTTAGAAAATTATCTTCAAGCATACCACGGTGCGCTACTGATAGTTTCTCACGACCAATATTTCCTGGATAAAGTCGTCAACGAAGTATATGAAATTAGTCACCACCATTCCGCTTATTATAAAGGAAATTATAGTCACTATGTGACTGAACGCGAACAACGACAACTTAAAGCTTGGAAGGAATACGAAAAGCAACAAGTGGAAATCAAAAAAATGGAAGACTTTGTGCAAAAAAACATTGTTCGGGCTTCCACTACCAAGCGAGCTCAAAGCCGACGAAAACAGTTAGAAAAGATGGACCGCCTAGAACGTCCTACTAACGATTTGGAAGGTCCTCGTTTTGCATTTACAGCTGCTAAAACAAGTGGAAATGTCGTTTTAACAGTTGCTGATGCTGCTATTGGTTATAATGATCACGTAATTTCTGGTCCCATTAATATCGACCTTCGCAAACATAAACGGCTTGCCATTGTTGGACCTAATGGAATTGGGAAGTCTACTCTCCTCAAAAGTATCTTGGGTAAGATTCCTTTCTTAAAGGGAACAGCTAGTTTTGGAACTAACGTTCAAGTTGGCTACTATGACCAGGAGCAGCATAACTTGCATGATAAAAAGACCGTCCTCAATGAAATCTGGGACGATCATCCTTTAATGCCTGAAAAAGATGTTCGCTCTATTCTAGGATCATTCCTCTTCCGTGGCGATGATGTTATGAAAGTTGTCCATAACCTCTCGGGGGGAGAGAAAGCTCGATTGTTGCTCACTAAATTAGCCTTAGATAAGGATAATTTTTTGATTCTAGACGAACCAACTAACCACCTTGATATTGACAGTAAAGAAGTGCTTGAAAAGGCTATTGAAGAATTCGATGGTACGGTCCTATTTGTCTCCCACGACCGCTACTTCATTAACAAAACTGCTTCAAGCGTATTGGAAATCACTCCCGAAGGTAGTACCCTTTACCTCGGTGACTATGACTATTATGTTCAGAAAAAAGCTGAACAAGAAGAAATACAGGCTGCTAAAGAAGCGGCCCAGCCTTCGACTGCACCGCAACCAGCACCTGTTTCCCAAAGCAAGCTTGACTATCAGCAAAGCAAGGAACTGCAACGTCAGCAACGGAAAGCAGAACGCACTGTTGCTAAATTGGAAGAACAACTTAACCATTTGGAAGAACAGAAAAATAGTCTGGAAAAACAAATGACTCAGCCAGAAAATTTCAATGATCCTGCTAAAATGTCTGCTTTACAGGTTAAATTGGATACTGTTACCTCACAGATTGAAACAACTGAGGAGCAATGGACTGAAGCAAGTATGGTTCTTGAATCATTCGAATAATTCTTCTAAATTACCCACAAAAAAAGCTGAGAACGCAATGTTCTCAGCTTTTTCCTATGGTAACATTCCTGACCGCCAGTCAAATTCCAAACTTGGATCAGCATTAAGGGCTAAATCTGCCCTTACCCCATGTTGCCAAGCAACATAACCTGCCGCTCCGATCATAGCAGCGTTGTCACCACATAAAGCTAACGGTGCCTTTAATAGTGCTACTTCCGGGTGGTGTTTTTCCATCATCGCTGTTAGATCAGCCCGGAGGCCACTATTAGCAGCTACACCTCCTGCCAAAATCAACTGCCGTACCGGAAATTCTGTCAATGCCCGATCTGTCTTAGCCACCAGAACGTCAACTACGCTTTGTTGAAAACTAGCCGCTAAATCCGCGCGATTGAGTGCTTCGCCGATCTGATCAGCATGGTGCACAGTATTGATAAAAGCACTCTTCAAACCACTAAAACTAAAATCAAAATTTTCTTCTTTAACCATTGCCCGGGGAAAATGGAATGTATCTTGCCCTTGATGAGCCAACTCATCGATTTGCTTTCCGGCTGGATAGGTTAATCCCAAGACGCGCCCCACTTTGTCATAGGCTTCACCAGCAGCATCATCGCGTGTTTCTCCAATTATTTCAAATTGATTTGGTCCGGGTAAGTACACTAACTCCGTGTGCCCGCCTGAAACAAGTAATGCTAATGCTGGAAATTCAATTGGCGCCACAAAACGGGCCGCATAAATATGTCCCGCCATATGGTTAACCGGGATCAGAGGTAAGTTGTGGGCAAAAGCAACTGCTTTAGCAGCTGCTACCCCGACTAGTAAGGCTCCTACCAAACCAGGACCATAGGTAACAGCAACAGCTGTCAAATCATCATATGTGACCTGTGCTTCAGCCAAAGCATCATCAATACACAAAGTAATCTGTTCAATATGGTGCCGACTAGCAACTTCTGGAACTACTCCACCGAACCGCTTATGGCTCTTGATCTGCGTTGCCACGATATTAGACAAAATCTTATGCCCATCTTCTATTACGGCTACGCTTGTTTCATCACAGCTTGATTCAAATGCTAGGATTAAATTTCTTTCTTCATTTGCCACAATTCTCAATCCCCTACTATGCAATGGTATAAATCATATCATCAGAGTTAGTGTGATGGGTAAAACCAGCGACTGTAAATAAATTCTGACTATACGCATCATCCGCATCCACTAAAACTTTCACATACCGCAGACCCAAGTTTTCTGCCTTAGCTACAACCGTCTCCACCATCTTCTTGGCAATTCCCCGGTGGCGAAATTCTTTAGCAACTCCAAGCCAGTCAATAATTACCTCCTGGCGATCAGTAAGGATCCGACAAATAATCGCCGCCACCAATTGATCCTCGTGTCGAACCACTAAAAATAGAGCATCTTTATGGTTTTGAACTTCACGTTCAACCACTTCCTTGGTTAAAGGTGGCAAATCACCATAAGTAATTTTATCCAAGCTAACTAATTCAGGCACATCTGGGACGATTGCTCTAGTCAGCAAGTATTTATACTTAGAAACTTCCACATTTTGATTATCAAAGTCAACTTCTTGTTTATGAGTTGGAATAAATTCATCCAACAAATTTTTAAGTTCTTTCAACATAGTTATCGTTTTCCTTTTCTGGGTGGCTTTCTTGCCATTGAATTTCTGCTTGGGTCAACCGGTGATACTCAGGAACAAAATTTGCAATCGTAACTGGCGCTTGCTTGCCACCTAGTAATCCCAAAACATATGCCTGAGGGTAATTGAAATTACCCTCACTTATCCGATAATCCAAGTCTAGTTGTGCAAGTTGCTCTGCAAAATGAGCTACATCTGCCCCCACAAAACGCACCTTTACGCCTTTTTCTATGAGAAATGAACATAGTTTAGTAAAAGCAATATGCTGGTCAGGAAGAACAGTTTGTAATTCTCCATCCTGATATTGGTAAATGCCAGCAAAAACATTGTCCCGCCTAGCATCAAAGAGCGGTACCAATAATTCTGAAGTATCTTGTGGCAGGGCAGCTGCTAACACTTTAAGACTAGATACTCCAACTAGTTCCTTATTCGACGTATCTGCCAATACCTTAGCAGTAGTCACTCCAATCCGTAATCCTGTATATGACCCTGGTCCCTGGGATACTACGAAACGATCAATTGCATCAATAGTTAAGTGACTTTGTTTAAGCATCTCATCAACTAGTGGCATCAAGTTTACACTATGATTTCTGCCGACGTTAGTCGTTACCTGAGCCAGTAGTTTTTCCTCAGATATAACAGCTACACTTAGTGAAGTATTAGCTGTATCAATTGCGAGAATCTTCATTATTTCTTATCTCCGTTGTTCTATTTACTTGATAAATCCAACAAGTTATTATACCGCCCATAACTGGAATGGCAAGCAGTTAGTCTATGCATTGGCTGTTAGTCATCGCCAATGGTTCAATCCATTGATCATATTCATCTGCAGTTAAATATCCCGACTGCAGGGCAGCCTGCCGTAATGTTAGCTGCTGACGTTGTGCTGTCAGTGCGATCTCAGCGCTTTTTTCATAACCAATATGTGGGCTAAGTGCAGTTACCAACATTAATGAATTGTCCACTAATTCATGCATTCGTTGCTGATTGACAGTTAATCCCCGCAAACAATGTTCTTCAAATGATGCGGTCACCCCTGCCAAAAGGTCTGCCGAAGCCAGGAAAGCTTGGATAATAACCGGCTTATAGACATTCATCTCAAAGTTTCCCTGACTAGCAGCAAATGTGATCGTGGTATCATTTCCCATAACAGTTGCTGCCGCCATTGTTAGGGCCTCAATCTGCGTCGGATTAACTTTACCTGGCATAATGGATGAACCTGGCTCATTAGCTGGAATAACTAATTCTTCATAACCAGCTCGCGGTCCGCTAGCCAAAAAACGAATATCATTACCGATCTTTATCAAGTCACTAGCTAACGACTTAAATATTCCGTGAATAATATTTATTCCCGTATGATTGGCCAAGCCTTGAAACTTATTGGGAGCACACACTAACTTTAACCGATAAATCTTGCCTAATTCAGTGACCATCGCCTGATCGAATTCTTCAGGAACATTCAATCCTGTTCCAATTGCTGTTCCCCCGATGGGCAATTCTGCTAGGAGCATTAAATTAGCTTGTAATGCCTGCCGGCTATGGTTTAAAGCTGCACGCCAACCTGAAATTTCTTGTCCAAAAGTCATTGGTACGGCGTCTTGTAAGTGAGTGCGACCAATTTTTACTACTTGCCAAAATTCTTCCTGTTTTCCCTTTAAAGTCTGGTCAACTTTTTCTAGCACCGTTAGTACTCGTTTAGTTTCCTGAAACGCCGCAATCTGCATTGCCGTAGGGAAAGTATCATTTGAGCTTTGTGCCATATTAACATGGTCGTTGGGATGTATAAGTAAATGGGGATCAAGCTCATGTGCCACATGACTGATCACTTCATTAACGTTCATATTGGACTGGGTGCCACTCCCAGTTTGATAAACTTTCAACGGAAACGAACTCATCATCTCTGGCATTGCCAAAATTTGATCACAAGCCTGCTCTATTAAAAGCGCCCGCCGTTCGTCTAGCTGTCCCAGTTGCTTATTAACCCGTGCAGCTGCCTTTTTAATATTGATCAGTGCACGTACCACTAACTCCGGCATCACTGGACCTACGGCAAAATTGTGACGGCTTCGTTCTGTTTGTGCTCCCCAAAGTGCCGTCTTTGGGACCTTGATTATGCCTAAACTATCATGTTCCTCTCTATACTCCATCTAATCTTCCTTTACTGGTTGCCAATGACATTCAGCCACACAGCTGATAGCATCATCATTGATGATCTCATGGTAAGTAACTAAGCCATTCTTAGCTACCTGGCTATGGACTGTATCTCCATATGCTACTTCTTTCTTATAGACAATATTTAAAGATACCAGATCATGCTGACTCAGAAAATCTTTATCCAAGGCATCCACCATCCAATCAATATAATGAATGTTATTGACGTGACGATTGATGTCAATATCTGTGTAACGAACGCGATAGGTCCGTTCATTATGCTCTGTAACTTTCCCTTGCATCTGTGGCTGTGGCAATCGTTCAATCTTTGTTGTGTAGTCAGCACTATATGGATTAATAAACTCATCCACCAAGCGGACCATTTTTCTTTGCTTTAGGTCCATCATCACAAAAACACTATGCATCTTGGCAACTTGCTTTCCCGATTGATCTTGAACAAAGAAATCCCGATAACAAAAATAGCGGTTATAACTTGTTGCTTGGGTAGTAATCGTTAATTCTTCTCCTACCCGTGGCATTCGGTCAACCGTTAATACATGCTGGGTCACAACCCAACCTAACCCTGCTTTCTTCATATTCTGTAAGGAAACGCCTAAATCATTGCTTTGATCATTCGATACAAGCATCAAGATATCACCTAATTTACCAACGTTTAGACGTCCTGTTAGGTCCGTATCGTAATAGACAACACGGTGTTGCTCACTATATTTTTTTCCTGGCATGTTAAATCTTCTTTCTGTAATCATTAATCCAAATGATGAAATTCATTGTACACAACTTGTCGAGCAACCTTATTTTCTTTTGCCACCCGTTTAATAGCTTGGTTGGGTTTCAACCCTTCCGCATCCATCAGTTGTGCCACCTGTTGAGCTAACGATAAGGTCTGGTCTACCACTGGTGTCATTGTTTCTGGATGATCATTACCAGCTAGAATAAGAACAAACTCCCCCTTAATCGGGTTAGTTTGCGCCCATTGGAGTGCATCAGCAACTGTCCCGCGCAAAAATTCTTCATACCGCTTAGTCAGTTCCCGACATAAAACAATTTGACGCTCTGTCCCACATATTGTAGCAATATTTTGTAAAGTTTTTGCTAAGCGATGGGGTGCTTCATATAGAATGATCGAACATGTTTGCTGATTTAGTTTAGCCAGTTCCGCTTGTTGCTGTCCTGTTTTGCGAGGTAAGAAACCATAAAAGTAGAATGGTTGTGGAGCTAAACCAGAAGCAATCAGAGCTGTCAGTCCTGCATTGGGACCTGGTAATGGAACTACCGGGATCCCTGCTGCAATACAGGCTACTACTAGTTCATGCCCCGGATCACTAATCGAAGGCATACCCGCGTCACTCACCTGAGCTACATCTTGTCCTGCTTGCATTTTGGCAACTAATTGGGGGATACGCTCCTGGGTATTATGCTCATGGAAGCTAATTTGCGGTGTGGTAATTGCAAAATGTTGCAAAAGTTTGCCTGTATTTCGGGTGTCTTCAGCCGCAATCACATCAACTGCTTGCAAGACTTCTTGGGCCCGTACAGTCATATCGCCTAAATTTCCAATTGGAGTTGGCACTAAATAAAGACACCCAGTAACATTCTCTCCTTTAAAACTACTCTGTGCTTCGATTGCCATTACTTTCTCTCCCCATAGATAACATCTTGACAAAATACACATGGCTCATCATTTAAGCGACGTGAACCATACATATTATCTACATTGCACACATGAAATCCTTCTTCGTATAATTTTTCCAAATTTTTCCGTGACTTTGATAATTCTTTTGGTCCGCGACTCTTATCCTTGGCTGCTAATTCTTGCAACCGCTCATGGATGTGCTGGTTTTCAATCTCTAATTCCGCATTCTTCTCCACGATTTTTTCCATTTCTTTTTTTATGACTTCAATATTTTGTAACAACATCCGTGCCTGTGCTTCAATTTCATCAATGCTATTAGCTAATTCTCTTTTATCCATTGTTGTCACCTCGACCCTGTTCCTGGCGTATAAAGATCCATCAGACGCAAGGTTAATTTTTCTAATATTGTCTGAAAACTAACGTTAACCGTTAAACTTCGTGATTGCTTCAGTACTAATTCTATCGCCGTTACTAAACGCGCTGTTTCTACTGTTCCTAGTGTTTCTATACTAGTTTCTGTAAAAACAACTTCTTCATCTTGCTCTAAATGCTGTAAAAGCAAATCTCGCGCCAGCAACATGACAAGTTGTAAGCAAAGTTCTCGTTCATCACGACCAACAATCTCCGGCATTAGCTTACTTTGGACAAGTACAAAGGCCATCGGATCATGCCGAATAACCATATTAAACCACTGCTGTGTTAATTTAACTAAACTATCAAAGTGTTCATTAGCTTGCAGCTGTTCAGCAGCTGGTACACTTTCTGTCACATTAGCTAGAATTCGAGCTTGCTTAACTCCTATTCCGTTTTGAATTAGTTGCTGCTGCAATTGTTCTTTAGGTAAACGTGGTAGTTCTATTAACTGACACCGTGACAGAATAGTTGGTAATATCTGACTCGTGTTTGCAGAAAGTAAAAATGCCGTCACATCACCACTTGGTTCTTCCAAAAATTTCAATAAACTATTAGCAGCCCCGTTGGTCATACGCTCAGCTTCTTGAATGATAAAGACCTTCCGCCGACTCTCAACCCCACTTTTAGTAAATTCAGCTTTGAGAAAACGAATTTGGTCGACCTTAATCGATAAACCATCTGGAACTATCTCAACCACATCTGGATGGTTATGCTCTGCGATCCGCCGACATTCATTACAACGCCCACAAGGGACTCCTGCTTGAACTGCTTCACAAAAAATTCCTTGTGCTACCCATAGTGCCAGCGCTTTTTTCCCTACTCCTTGTGGCCCAGCAAACAGGTAGGCATGAACAAGCTTCTTCTGTGTTACTAACTGCGCAAAATGCTGGCGTAATTGCGTTTGTGCTGTTGTTAAATTCTGTTCTGCCATCCTGTCTTCCCTCACTTTATTCTAAGTATTGACCAACCCGTTGACTAAGTTGTTGGGAAACGGCCGCTACGACCTCTGCTAATGGACGATTAGCATCAATTACTACATAACGGCTAGGATTTTCTTGCGCTAGCCGTTCATAGGCGGCATATGTTTCTTCATAAAAGCTCACGTCTTGTGAGTCCATCCGATCAATTTGGTCTTGACGATGATCCTTGATCCGCTCCAATCCTACTTGGGGCTGAATTTTAAAATAAAATGTCAGATCTGCTTCCAAGCCTTGCGTTGCAAACGAATTAATCGCTGCCACTTCATCAATCCCAATATGTCGTCCCGCTCCTTGATAAACCAAAGAACTATCCACATAACGATCACAAAAGACCACCTTACCTGCAGCTAAAGCAGGTTCAATTGTTTCAACAACATGTTGTGAACGGGCGGCAGCGTATAACAGTGCTTCTGTTCGCGCAGCCATTTCAGTGTTCTTCTTATCTAAAATAATTGCCCGTACTGCTTCTGCGATTCGGTTACCACCTGGTTCTCTAGTAAAAATGTAATTCTTTTTTCCAGTAGTTTCCAAATCTGCTTTGACCTGGTTCAAAACACTGGTCTTTCCGGAGCCGTCGAGCCCTTCAAACGTAATAAAAAGTCCCTGCACAACAAAAACCTCAATTCTCGCATAGTATCTAACTATTTATTTTATGAAAAAAACCGCCTGCTATCAACAGCAAATAAATGGTACCATCGGAGCTCATTTTCTTTGTTCAAATGTAAACAAAAAAGCCACGGTATTTCCGTAGCTTTTTTTCTGTACTTCATACTGTCTGCTTATTTCTTGTCTTGTGCTTCCAACATCTTTTGGATAACCGGAACTTTGCCTAGTTCCGTAATATCATCTTTGCTTAAAACCACCAAGTTTGTATCTGATTTTGCTAGGCTAGTAAATGCCTGAATGCTTTGATCCCGGAAATAATTGCTATCAACTTGTTGCAATGCTGTTTGTATCTTTTCAATACGATAACTTTCCGCATCAGCCCGTTGCCGAGTCGCTTCTGCTTCAGCGCGAGCTGTTTCGACCAACGCTTTATTCTTGGCATCGGTAGTCAGCTTAATATTACGGGCTTCCCCTTCAGCACGTGCAATTGCTGCAATTCGCTCACGATCTGCTGTTAATTGTTTGTCCATAGCGCGTTGAATCTCTGTCGAAGGTGTTAGTTCATCAATATTAACCCGGTCAACATTGATACCATAGATATTAGTTAAATCCCCAATCGCACTTGCCAATTCGGCATTAATTTTGGAAGTTGATCCCAAAGCTTCATTCAACTCCATTCGCCCAATAATATCTCGGAGGTGTCCCCGCACTAATTGAGCCATTGATTCTACCGAATCTGTATTTTCATAGGTATATTTTTTAGCATCTGTCACGTGATAATTGAGCGTCACGCTAGCTTCAATATCCGCATTATCCTTTGTGATTACAGAATATTGTGCTAACCGCAATGGGTGCATTGCCAATTCAACCACCTGAATATTTTGCAAAAATGGAATGTAGAAGTGTAATCCCGCTTCCACACTGCGACTATACTTGCCTAACGTCTCTACTAAACCCTGACAATTCTGCTGTACAATTTTAACTCCTAACATTTAATCCCCTCCCAATTTCATTAGCGGTCGTAAAGTTAAAATATTCCCCACCGCTTCAATCACAATATAATCTTCAGTCGGTGTGTATTCTTGGTTTCCCTCAATTAAATAACGATAATAAATCCCTTGCAAATGAACTAATCCATTCACTGCGTCAATCTGCTTAGCAGTAACCTTTTGCCCAATAAAATTACGTTGTTCTAGCGATGTACCGGTGGGGTGAACTGCTAGAGCCTGACTAATAATATCAACCACCGTACTATTGACACTCCGCTTATCAGCTTGTGCTTTTTCTTCTAACTGACGCTTTAGTGCCTGTGGTAGTCGAAGTAAAAAAGTAGTCATCTCACTTTGTCGCATATTTCATATTCCTCTATCTTTATGATATCTAAATGATATCATAAAGAACAAAAAAATCGTTTGAAAAAGCCTGATAATCTTTTCCAAACGATTTGTATACTAATTTTCATACATCCATCATCAGTGATCAATTACCGACGATTGGATATGACCTTTAATTTGACGCCTTTTTGCTTCTAAATAAAGAAAATAATATTTGGCTTTAGCTAATTCTGTTTCAGCCACCAATTGCTCATCACTATCATACACTGCCGCCTGCGTTTGGCGGGCGTTGTCCCAATTACGCTTAGCAGTATCAATATCAGCCAAGAGCATTTCGTCATATTGCTTCTTTAATTGCTGTTTCTTCCATAAACCAAACATCTTGATCCCTCACATCTCTTGCCGACCTTGCATTGCGCGCGCTAGGGTCATTTCATCTGCGTATTCAATATCGCTTCCCACAGCCAAACCATGTGCCAGCCGTGTAACCTTGATTTGAGCAGGCTTGATTAATCGCGATAAATACATTGCCGTTGCTTCACCCTCAGTAGTTGCATTTGTTGCTAGGATTACTTCTGTAATTTCCTCATGCTCCTGCAGCCGCTTCAATAAACTAGCAATGTTTAGGTCATCAGGCGTTGTCCCATCAGTCGGCGATAAAACCCCATGGAGGACATGATACAGTCCATGATATTCGTTCATTTTTTCAAATGCCATCACGTCTTTAGGTTGCTCTACCACAATTAGCTGATGCTGGTCCCGTGTCTGATCCTGGCAGATTTCACACGGCTCATCTTCAGTAATATTGCCACAAATTTGACAATAGTGCAGGTCACGCTTAGCTGAAATCAAAGCTTTAGCAAACTTTGTAACATCTTCTTCATCCATATCTATGGTATAAAAAGCTAACCGCGTAGCGTTCTTATTACCAATTCCCGGCAAGCGCATATAACTTTCAATCAACTTCTCAATCGGTTCTGGATACTGCACCGTTTTCGCCCCTTTTAACTCAAATTATAGACCCGGGATATTTTGTGCATACTTTCCCATTGTCTTTTGGGTTTGACTATCAATTTGGCCCATCGCATCGTTGATAGCAGCCACCAACAAATCTTGTAACATTTCTACATCATCCGGATCTACTGCTTCCGGTTTGATTGTCAAATCAGTCATTTTACGGTCACCAGTAAATTTAACAACTACTAAATCTTCTGGCGCATGTCCTGTGAAAACCGTCGCATTTAACGTTTCCTGATCTTGTTTCATCTTCTTTTGCATTTGCTTAACTTGTTTCATCATTGCTGACATATTCATTCCACGCATCATTACATATTACCTCACTTTTAAATTAATCATTTTTAACTTTAACAATATCTTCCCCAAAAATTTTATTGGCTTCAGCGACTAGTGGCGCTACCGGTTGTGAAGCAGTAGGCGCCTCTTCTTTTGAGGAAGTTGTTGCCTGAGACTTCTGTTTCCCTTTATGCAGTTGGTCAACATAGGCTGTACGAATCTCTAGCCACTGGTCTTGCGGAATGAAAACCAGTTTAAATTCCCTGCCTAATAACAATTCTAATTGTTTAGTCACTGCAACCTGCAGTTCTTCATCTGCAATAGCCTTTTTACAAAGAAAACTCTGCTTAAACCCTAATAAGAGTTGGCTAGGGGCGGCTGCTAAGGGTTGGGCCACCGACATGATTGCCCGTTGTGGTATTGCCAATTGTGAGAGAACCTGGTCCCACACAGCTGTTACAGCTTGTTTATCCTCACGGGTTGCAGCTCGCAATACCGAATATACCCGCTCGAGATCAACCTTAATTTTAGCAATCGGCTTCCGTGTTACAGCTTGTGGTTTTACTTGAGAATTAACCTCGGTAACAGTAGCCCCTGGTTGACTTCGACGATTAAGTTCTTGCTTCAGCGTTGCCACTTCTTGTTGAAGTTGCTTAATTTCTGTTTGAAGTCCCGTATCCATCGTAGCAACCGGTGCTTGCTTGGGTGTCATTTGCGAAGCTTGTGTCAACTTGACAGTCATTACCTCTAAGTAGACAGATTGGTGTGTTGTGAACCGCATATTTTCTTGTTGTTCATTCAACACATCAATCATCTGATATAGACGATCAGCTGCTGTCGCCTGCGCAAATTCTTTAAAGCTATCGTCAATGACACCCATCCGATTTGCTTCAACAATTTCTGGTGCTTCTTGATACAGCAGTAAATCTCGACAATACATAATCAAGTCCTCAATCAAACGACTAGGATCTTTGCCATCCTGGAGTAGTTTCTGAATGGTTATTAACGCCGCTGCCGTGTCATGATTTAACACTTGAGCTAAATAATTATGTAATTCTTGTCGCGTTACACTTCCAGTTACTAATAAGGCATTATCTAATGTGACTTCGTTTTCACCAAATGATAAGACTTGATCTAGAATGCTCAATGCATCTCGCATTCCCCCTTCGGCTGCTTTAGCAATCACCTGCAAAGCCTGTTGATCATATTTAATCTCTTTTTGCTGAAGAATGTATTCCATACGGTGTAGCAACGCAACTAATGTGATCCGCTTAAAATCAAACCGTTGGGTTCGGGAAATAATCGTTGCTGGAATCTTATGTGGTTCCGTAGTAGCTAAGATAAAAATTACATTAGCTGGGGGTTCTTCTAACGTTTTTAATAAGGCATTAAACGCACCCGTGGATAACATGTGAACTTCATCAATGATATAAACTTTATAGTCTGCTTGTGTCGGCGCATATTTTACTTTATCTAGTATGT
>HHCFJ05602__coassemble_298_pt1 | contig 48881 bp, 46 predicted proteins | sample HHCFJ05602__metabat2_low_PE_014 | metagenome-assembled genome bin HHCFJ05602
ACGTCACAGATGAACAGCTTTCAACATTTTTCTAATTTAAATTGACATTTCGGGATATTAAAATCAGAGACACATTTAACCAAAAAAAGGATAAATGTGTCTTTTTTATGCGCAAAATTGTAGGGATGAAAAAAGAATAGAAAAAACTTCTAAAAATTAAGGTGTTTTTGGTATCAAGAAAATACAAATTTGGTATCAAAAAGGTGTTTTTTCCCAGGGAAATGACACCACGAGCAAAGAAAAAGGTACCAATTATAGTTGCGAGGTAATTATTTAACCCTCAATGGGGCCTAATCAGCAGTGAAACCGGTATCAAAAAAGCGACAGGTGGACAAGAGTGTAGCATTTACATAAAAACTGTTAAACCGCTTTCTCTGATTAATTTAATGCACCATTTTACTCGGGATTTTTCCCAGGAAAATGAAGCATAATGTCAAGATATAATAAAAATTACTGAAAAATTGACAGATAGTTCAGAAAAATGAAGCATGTACCAAGTTGGATGGGTTAAATCCCTAACCGTTTCTAAAGTGAAAACGCATTCATTTTATGTGCTATATTATTTGCGTCAAGAAGAACAGGAAAAAATAGAAAAGAGGAATTGATTATGTCATTAGTATTAGCACGTGTCGATCAACGTTTAATTCACGGGATTGTTGTAACCCAGTGGGCGGGTGCAACCCAGGCCAAACGTTTAATGGTTGTCGATGATGAAATTAGCAAGGATGAAACCCAAAAGGTTGCTATGCGGATGAGTAAGCCAGCTGGCACGGGGATGTCAATTATTGACACTGAAAAAGCCATCACTAATTTCAACAAAGGTAAATATGATAACCATAATGTATTCTTAATTGTACGCGAACCAGAAACTTTACTCCGGTTACTTCATGGCGGGGTTAAGATTCCTAAAGTAAACATCGGCATTATGTTTGATGGTGAGGGTAAGCAAACAGTAAAGAAGATGGTTTCTGTTAACCAAAAAGAAATTGATGATTTCAAACAATTACAAGCAGAGGGTGTTCCAGTTACCTTCCAGTTTGTTCCTAGTGATACTGAAGAACCTTTGGAAACATATATCAAGTAGTGAGGATGTGAATAGAAATGTTGCAAGGTTTATTAATTATTCTTTTATCAATGTGGATGGTCCTTGACCAACAAGGCTTGGTACTTTTGACTTGGTTCCCAATCATGGTGGCACTAGTTGCCGGGTTGATCATGGGTGATATGCATACAGCGATGGTAATCGGGGGTACTTTCCAGTTGATGGCCCTCGGGGTTGCCAACATTGGGGGCTCATCAGTTCCTAACTGGGGCTTGGCCACAGTTGTGGGGATCTATGTTGCCTGCCGGACGACCCATGATATTGAACAAGCTAAGGCAGTTGCTTTAGCCGTAGGTGTTCCAGTTGGGATGTTAGGGATCCAATTAGACGTTGTTGCTAAGTTATTGAACTCTTGGGTTAACCACCGGGCTGAAAAAGCTGCTCAAGAACATAAATTTGAAAAGATGTTCCGTTCCTTCTGGATCGGGCCAGTGATCTTCTCCTTATCCACTGGTTTGCCAACTGCTCTGTGTGTCATTTTCGGGAGCACGATCGTTAAGGTCTTGTTGAAGGCAGTGCCAGTTTGGGTTACTAACGGTTTGTCAATTGCCGGGAACATGTTGCCAGTAGTCGGGATTGCATTACTGTTACAAGTTATGCCGGTTAAGAAGTATATGTCAATGTTAATGATCGGTTATGTTTTTGCTGCATACCTCAACGTACCAATGTTAGGGGTATCAATTATTGGGGCAGCCATTGCCTACTACTACTTCACTGTTGAAATGAAGAAGAGTTCAACTCCAGCTGCAGTAGCGACAGCAACTGACGACGAGGAAGGAGACGACTGGGATGAATAACGAAATTGAAACAAACAAGATTTTAACGAAGAAGGATATTCGGAAGGCTGCTTTCCGGTATATGTTCATGGCTTGCAATGCCTTTAATTATGAAAACCAACAAGGGACCAGTGCTGTATGGGGCTTAGGTCGGGCACTGCGGAAAATCTATCCTAATGATGATGACTACTTGAAGTCTTTGAATAACCAATTTAAGTATTTCAACACCACTACCTGGATGGGGAACATTCTTCTAGGTGCTAGCTTGGCTATGGAAGAAAAGGATGGCTTGGCAGCTCTGGATACAGTTCAAAACTTTAAGACAGGGATGATGGGACCTTTAGCTGGGATTGGTGATACTTTGATCTGGGTACTTTACCCAACAATCATTGGATCCATTTCAGCATACATGGGTCTGCAAGGTAACCCAACCGGCGCAATTATCTGGCTATTATTAAACATTTTCTTCTTATTCTTTAGATTTAAGCTGTTCGATTTGGGCTACAATTCTGGTTTGAAGTTGGTAACAACTTTAGGGGAAAAGATTAACGTCTTCACAGAGGCAGCTTCAATCATGGGCTTGACTGTAATCGGAGCTTTAGTTCCATCAGTAGTCAAGATGAAGGTAGGCTTGGTCTTCACAACTGGGAAGGTTAAGATGCCAATTCAAACACAAATCCTAGACAAGATTATGCCAGCATTATTACCAGTGGCATTGACATTTGTAGTGTACAAGTTACTGGTTTCCAAGAAGATGACAGTTATCCAAATGATTTTTGCAATCATTGCTTTGGCATTAGTATGTTCCTTCTTTGGGATTTTGACGGTTTAAGATGAGTAGGTGAGTAAGATGAGAAAGGTTATTTTTGCCAGCCACCATACTTTGGCGGCCGGGATGAAAGATACGGTTGAATATATTATTCCAAATGCACCTGAAATTACCGCAATTTCAGCATATCTGGATAATGTACCCGTAGAAGAGGCAATTAAAAAAGCATTGAACGGTGTTGGACCTGATGACGAAGTATTGGTCTTTACTGACCTCTTGAGTGGATCGGTAAACCAAGGTTTCATTCCCTACCTCAACCAACCTAATATCCATGTGATTACTGGAATGAACCTCCCGGTAATTATGGCGGTGTTGCTGGGGACAATGGGGCAAAAAATAACACCAGAATTGATTCAAAAGAGTATTGCTGATGCACGTACGCAATTAGTTTATGTCAATGACTATTTACAAGCACAGGCTGAAGCAGATGAGGAGGACGAATGACAGATGAGTGCTAAGTGGTGGCAAAAAAGTGTGATTTATCAAGCTTATCCCCAAAGTTTCAACGATTCTAACGATGATGGGATCGGTGATCTGAAGGGATTAGAAGAAAAAATTCCTTACTTGCACAAATTGGGGATTGACGTCATTTGGTTGAATCCAATTTACCAATCACCATTAGTGGATAACGGTTATGATATCAGTAACTATGAGGAGATTTTGCCCCAATATGGGACTAAACAAGACTTCCAAGACTTGCTGGCAACGGCTCATGCTCATGGGATCAAGATTATCTTAGACTTAGTGGTCAACCATACGAGTGATCAACACGAATGGTTCAAGCAATCATGTCAAAGCAAAGATAATCCGTATGCTGATTTCTATATTTGGAAAGATCCTCAACCAGACGGTTCAGCACCTACAAATTGGGGTTCAACTTTTGGTGGTCCTGCATGGGAATATGTCCCAAGTCGTGGCCAATACTACCTCCACTGTTTTGCAAAGGAACAACCAGACTTGAACTGGGAAAATCCCGCTGTTCGGGCTAAAGTCTATGAAATGATGAAAGGTTGGTTTGACCTAGGAATTGATGGTTTCCGGATGGACGTTATCAGTTTGATCAGTAAACGCCAAGAATATCCGGATGCACCTGCTGGAACCCCATATTCCAAGTCATACTATGTCGGGGCATCAAATGGTCCTCGGGTACACGAATTTCTCCACGAGATGAATGAAAAAGTTCTCAGTCAATATGATGTAATGACAGTGGGAGAAACTCCTAATACTAACAGTAAGCAAGCATTACTATATACTGATCCAACCCGGCAAGAGCTTGATATGGTATTCCAATTTGACCATATGCACTTGGACTATGGAAAATACGGAAAATTCTCCGATGTGCGCTTCAAGATGAGTGATTTGAGAACAGTCCTGAACCGGTGGCAGAAGGATTTGGAAAAAGGCTGGAACTCCCTGTACTGGAGCAACCACGATCAGCCGCGGGCCGTTACACGCTTTGGTAATGATGGTAAATATCGCGTAGAATCTGCTAAAATGCTGGCAACTTTACTGCATATGATGAAGGGGACACCGTTTATCTTTGAAGGCGAAGAAATTGGGATGAAAAACGTACCTTTTGCTAGCTTAGATGACTACCAGGATATTGAAACAAAATACTTTATTGCAGCAATGCGGGAAAATGGTGAAGATGAAGACTACATCAAACGGTGTGTCTACCTCCGGTCACGGGATAATGCGCGGACACCGATGCCATGGAACGGCGATGCTACCACAGGGTATGGCTTCTCCAACGGGCAACCTTGGATCAAGTATTCACCTGATAATGCACAAATCAATGTTGAAGCAGCTTTAGCCGATCCAGATTCCATCTTCTACCATTATCAGAAGTTGATCAAATTGCGGAAGCAACTGCCAATCATTACGGAAGGTAGTTTTGATTTAGTAAAGGCAGACGATTCTGATGTCTTTAGTTATGTCCGGACTTTAGGTGATAAAAAATTATTAGTCATCTGTTCATTTGCAGATGAAAAAGTTCCGTATCAATTACCATTTGATATTACGGATGCAGAATTGATCAGCAGTAATTATCATGGTGAAGTAAATAAATTGGCTGACAAGTTAATTTTGCGGCCGTATGAGGCGTTTGCCTATTATTTTGATAAATAGTAGTATGATGAAAAAAGGTAGGTGAGTATAGTGAATTTTGACCAGCATGTGAAATTAGTTTACGATGTTTTGTCAGCATCTGAAAAGGAAACAATTAATTATATTCGCCAACATCGCCAGCAAGTAACAACGATGTCAATCAATGAACTGGCAGCCAAAGTGCTGTCCTCCAGAAGTACGATTTTACGGTTGGCTAAAAAGCTGGGTTTCCGTGGTTATACGGATCTGAAGTATACCTTACGGGAGGACCTCAATCAGCCAACGATTGTGCCGAGTGACTTGTTGGGCAACTTGCAGATGGATATCAATAAAACTTTTCAATATGCACAACAGACAAACTTCGAACCATTAATCAATGCGATCAAAAAAGCTCAGACCTTAGTTATCTATACTACAGGATTTACTCAAGAGAACTATGCCCGGGAGTTATCTAAAGAGCTGATGCTAGTGGGCAAAGATAATGTTATTATTTCTGGGCAGTCAAATTTTGAGATGGTCAGCACGCGGTTGACAAGCGCTGACTTGGTGGTAGTAGTTTCGTTGAGCGGTAGCGTAGCAAATGTGTGCGATACGATCACTGAGTTAGTTCTCAATGGAGTTCCTATTTGTTCCGTAACCGATTTTGGGAAGAATTTCTTAGAAGAGCATGCGAAGTACAAGCTGTTTTACAAAACGTCAGGCCTACCGAGTTCATACACTCAAGCTGAACGGTCGATGGTAGGACTGAATATTATCTTAACGATTCTAGCCCGAAAATATCGGGAGGCAATCCTCTTTGATGAATAATAGCAATCATTAAACTTAGACAGGAAACATGGTATGAAGACTATGTTTCCTGTTTTTTTATTGGGATAAAAAATGACCTCAATGAGGTTAATAATTCACTAAAATGGAGAATGAAAAGGAGGGGGTTAAATGAAAGTATATATTCAAGCAAATCGTCAGGGAATGCCGTATAGTGTCAATGGTTATATGGCTATGGATGGTTTTTATCAGATGGGGTTTATGCCCTGCTTGTTTACTAACTTGGCAGAAATTAGTCCTGACTTGGAGCGACCTGATATCGTAGTGGGTGGGATAAGAACCGTTCAAACCCGGCTAGCAGATTTAGGAGTAGACTGGGGCGAGATCAATTATCCACCAGAACTCTTACCATATTTAGGCCGTAAGATTTGGCACGATACGATGGACAATATCAATGCTCATCCAGAAAAATGGTCGGTCTTTGTTAAATCACTCGTAGGAAAGCAAACGGTTAGTCGGGTGATTCGGGGACCACATGATTTGGTAGGGATGGGTTCGAGTTATGAGAATATCCCGGTCCTGTGTAGTGAAGTGGTGGATTTTGTGGCTGAATGGCGAGTATTTGTCCGTTATGGTCAGATTCTAGGGGTTAAACCGTATTGGGGTGATTGGCATTGCCAGTTTGATCCGGCAGTAATTGAAAATTGTTTAGCTGCATATCACACAGCCAAAGCTGGTTATAGTATCGATTTTGGAGTTGATCGGCGTGGGCAAACCTTACTAGTAGAAGTTAACGACGGCTATTCACTAGGAGCATACGGCCTAGATAATATTGCTTATGCTAAACTTTTAGCCGCCCGGTGGGCCGAGTTAACCGGCACTCCAGATGAGTGTGCATTTGACCAATAAAAGTGCTCATTCTGGTATAATATTAGGCAAATTGGAGGGATTATATGAAGGCAGCTGATTATCAATTATTACTGGAACAAACACAGGCATTATTAGCTGAAGAAACAGATTGGGTTGCTAAGACGGCTAACCTATCAGCACTTCTCTATGAGCAGTTAAATGATGTTAACTTTGCTGGTTTTTATCGGTACGAAAATGATGAGTTGATTTTGGGACCATTTCAGGGGAAAGTAGCTTGTGTGCACATTCAAATGGGGAAAGGCGTTTGTGGAACGGCAGCGGCCCGTAGAGAAACAATAGTGGTCCCGAATGTCCACGAGTTTGCCGGGCATATTGCTTGCGACAGTGCGTCAAATTCCGAGATTGTGGTACCTATTTATCGTCATGGTCAATTGTGGGGAGTTTTGGATATCGATAGTCCGAAGTTAAGTAACTTTGATGAAGTCGATGCGCAGCATTTGGAACAAATTTGTGCAGAAATATTTAAATAAGATAATGGAAAAGGCTGGAAGAAAATAATATTTTCTCACCAGCCTCGGTCTAATTTATTAACATTTCACGGATAACGTAGAAAACAACTGCAGGTCTAGAACCTAAAAGTTATCTCCCAACTATTATATTTATTGAATGGTTAGTCGGCCCAATTTTCTTTAATGAATTTTTCGCGCCCACCTTTTTCTTCAATCATGTAGCGGAAAGGATTCTTCTTGTAAAAATCCTGATGATAATCTTCGGCAGGGTAAAAAGGTTGGGCATCTTCGATGGTTGTGACAATTTCGGCATCACCGAAACGACCACTTGCTTGGAGCTTCTGCTTAGAAGCTAAGGCTATTTGCCGTTGAGCGGGACTATTGGTGAAGATTACCGGGCGGTACTGGTCACCACGATCCTGGAATTGCCCCATAGCGTCGGTTGGATCTGTTTGGCGCCAATAGATTTCGACCAATTCTGAGTAAGAAATTTTCTCAGGATCAAAGGTGATTCTCACGGCCTCGGTATGTCCAGTCGTCCCAGTGCAGACCTCTTCGTAAGTTGGATTAGGGACGTGGCCTCCGGTATAGCCGGATTCAACCTTTTCAATCCCGGGAAAAGTATCGAAGGGTTTAACCATACACCAGAAACACCCGCCGGCAAAAATTGCAGTATCTAAACTCATACAAAAGACATCCTTTCGTAAGTAATTATTGGTTGTTCTTATCTTAACCCGCAAAAAGAAAATAACAAACTAAAAGGCTCAGTAGTTCTCCTAGATCTTTGTTATCAAAGACCAAAATAAGTGTGATATAGTATGAGTTAGATTTAATAATGAGGGTGAAAACTATGACAAAATACATCGTTGAATTAACAGAAGCAGATTTAAACATGATTAAAGATTGCCACTCAAAGAATCCTTCTTTGATGGAAGCAATGAATAACGCACAAAAGAAAGAAGACTAAAATTACTTTCACTGTGGCTGAGGACGCGAACAATATTGTTCGCGTCTTTTTTGTTGAAGCCAAGAACGTGGTAAAATAGGAAACAAGAATTCAGGGGAGGAAAACTATGTTAGTGGATTGGGATATTATTCGCCGTATTATTGAAGCTGTTTTAGCGATTAATGCGGTATTGGCATTTTGGACGGTTTTTCGTAGCCATCGTGATATTGCCTCAACATGGGCTTGGCTATTAGTGTTAACTATCTTTCCATATGTAGGTTTTATTGCTTATCTATTTGTTGGACGCCAACTTTCGCATGACAAAATTTTTTCAATTCAAGAAGAACAAGCAGCTCTGCGTAACCGTATTTTGCGTAAGCAACGGCAGCTGATAGCAGGGAATAAGCACATTAAGCATAAACGTGAACGGCAGTTAGTGGACCTGTTTTTGAGCACCAACGATGCGTTGCTAACAACTGATAATCAGGTCAAGATATTCACCGATGGTCAGGAGAAGTTTGATAGTTTAATTGCAGACATTAACGCAGCTGAGGATCATGTGCTGATTGAATATTATAGTTTTTATGCTGATAATCTTGGAAAATACATTTTGACTGCCTTAGAACACGCTGCCCAACGGGGAGTTCAGGTTCGAGTTTTGTATGATATGGCTGGATCACGTGGCACTACGTACAAGTTTTTCACCCAACTGGAAGCATACGGTGGGTTGGCTCAGGCTTTTGCTTCTAAAGCCAAGGCACGGTTCACAACGCCCCGGATGAACTATCACTTACACCGTAAGCTCGCTATTATTGACGGACAGATCGGCTACATCGGGGGATTTAATATCGGTGACCAATACTTAGGGGAAGATCCCAAGTTTGGTTACTGGCGGGATACACACCTGCGGGTAGTCGGACAGGCAGTTAAGATGATGACGGTCCGGTTTGCGATGGATTGGAATACCACTTGTCGGGGGACTGATAAGCCACGGATCAATATTGAAGATCAATTTAAGAATTTCGAGGTAAAGCCACCTTTAGCAGATCCGGACTTAGTCCCCATGCAAATTGTGGCTTCTGGTCCTGACAACGAGGAATATGCAATTCGGCGGGGGTATGAAGCAATTATTGGTTCGGCTAAACAATATATCTATATTCAAACGCCGTACCTAATTCCAGAAGACTCATATTTAGAGGCGTTGATCATTGCTGCTCGCAGTGGGGTAGATGTTCGTATCATGATTCCGTGCATGCCAGACCATCCGTTTGTTTATCGGGCAACTGAATACTATGCGAAGTATCTTGTCGAAAATGGAGTTAAAGTTTATAAGTATGATAAAGGCTTTCTCCATGCTAAAACAATGGTAAGTGGGAACGATATTGCTTCGGTGGGTTCAGCTAATATGGACTATCGGAGTTTTCGCTTGAACTTTGAAGTTAATGCGTTTGCTTATAACAAAAAATTAACTGCACAATTAAAACAAATTTTTGAAGATGACCTCCAAGATTGTACATTGTTGACCGAGGAATATTTTGCTCAGCAATCATCATGGCGGAAGTTCAAACAACACTTTTCACGGATGCTTTCACCAATTTTGTGAGAGATGGTGTTTAAAGAAAATGAGGTGAAACATGCTGATTTTGGATGCGTTACTGAAAGTAGCGTTATTGGTAATCCTGTTACTACAAATACTTAATACCTTATCGGTGTACTTGATCCGAAGCAATACTTTTCAACAGGAGTTAGCGGGCGGCTTGCTATCAGAAGAAGTCAATCGACTGTTGGTAGGGAGTGCGGTCAGTGAACTTACAATTGGGGGTGCGTGGTTGCTCCTCTTGTATGTTTTCAAAGACTTTTCGCACTTGTGGCTGGTCTTTTTTATTCTAGAAATTGGAAGCTTTATTTACACCAGTTACCAGTATAAACACGCTGATTTGGCAAATAATCCCCAACGATTAGCTAAGTTTTATCATAAAAACATCTGGTTGATTATTGCGTGGATCCAATTGTTTTGTGTGGTAGGATATGCGTATCGAATTCTGCGTTAAAATGAATTGTTAAATAGACCGAGGCTGGTGAGAAAAAATTACTTTCTCGCCAGCCTCGTTGTTTATTCATCCTTAGTAAGGAATGATTATTCAATTTTCAAGATAAGTGATCATATGAGAGAGAATTCGGTGTGCCTCTCTTTGTCCTTGTTCATATAGTGCATCCAGCTTTTTAACATTGCCTTCCAGTCGTTTGATAGTTACAGGAATTTGCGGAGCGATGCAGAAAAGTTCCCCTCGTTGGTGCATTTTATTAATTGTGACAACTTGGTGGTTATACATTTCTGGACGGTTAATCCCCGCCTGGATGAATTCCGGATATTGACGGTAGAGATGTTGGTACATTTTAGCGACTGCAGAACTAGTCTTTTTCTTGCGGTAGTTAATGTCCCGGGTTCGAACAACGACAATTTTGTCGAAGCCCTGTTTTTGAGCAATATCAACTGGGATAGAGTCTGCGACACCGCCATCTAAGCACAGTCCTTGAGTGGTTTGCCGTGGTTCGGCCATAAAGGGCATGGAGGAAGATGCAATCAGCGCGTCCTGCAGGTCTTTGCCACCAGGATTGGTAAAAACTGCAGCTTGTCCAGTGGCCAAAGAAGTGGCAACAATCGAAAAATTAGTCGCTGAGCGATGGTAAGCACGTTCGTCAAAATTACTCCATTGCAAACCATGATCTTCAAACAGGTAGTCGAGATCGATGATACTCTTTTTGCGTAGGAGGTGTCGAATCGAGATGTAGTCACTATTATGGCGATAACCAGTGTTGATTGAAGTGACACGGCCATATTGTTTAGAAACAAAGTTGGCGCCACAAAGCGCCCCTGCTGAAACACCAATTACACTTTGAAATTCAATATGGTGAGCCAGGAAAGTGTCTACGACACCAGCAGAATATTGTCCCCGTAGTGCCCCACCTTCCAAGACTAATGCAGCGTTGTAAAGCATGGAAACATCCTTTCTGTGATTACTTATGCTTATTGTAAACTATTTTGATGGGATATCGATTAAAAAAATATTAAATAAATGATTGACAGATGAGATGGCCTAAGCTATATTATTAGCAAGCAAGATCGAATATCAAAGACCACGATGAGAAAGAAGAGTAGTCTGAACTGAACTGACAGCGAGTCCCGGTTGGTGTGAGGGGATGAGGGAAGTTGAGATGAAAATCCCTTTCGAGTGTTGGCCCGAACATAGTAGGGTCCATTGGGAACGCCCATTATAGCGTTAGCGTATCGCTCAAAGTATGACTTGGGGCCGTACGTGAAAGGTAACTGCAGCGATGTGGTTATGAATGCAGGGTGGTACCACGCACAAGAGGCGTCCTTGAACCGTAATGACGGTTTGAGGGCGCCTTTTTTCGTGATGATAGGCGGTCAAAGAGGTATTGGCAAAACCATGTGAGGAGAATTTTTATGAAGAAAGATTATAGTAAATTGACCTTAAAAGATTATTTTGTCGTTAGTTCGATGCTCTTTGCCTTGTTTTTTGGGGCAGGAAATTTGATCTTCCCCCTGCATTTAGGGCAGATGGCTGGGCATAACTGGTTATTAGCAGCCGGCGGTTTTTTAGTAACGGGGGTATTATTACCGCTTTTGTCAGTGTTAGCAATTGCTGTAACCAAATCCAAGGGAGTCTATGATGTTGGACTGCCACTGGGAGCAGGTTTTGCACTGGTCTTCATGGTCTTGATTCACGCGACGATCGGACCGTTGTTTGGGACCCCACGGACAGCTACCGTTTCATACACGGTGGGGGTAGCACCACTTTTACCTGCAGGTTGGCAAACATGGGGCTTAGTAGTTTTCTCAGCCTTGTTCTTTGCAGCCGCTTTTGCATTATCTTATCGACAAAATAAGATTGTGGAAAATCTGGGTAAGCTATTAAATCCAACATTCTTAGTCTTACTTTTCGTAGTTTTCTTCGTAGCATTTTTACACCCGATGGGAAAATTATCATTAGCTAAAGCAACAACTGCTTATGTCAACGCGCCATTTATCAACGGTTTCTTGGAAGGCTATAATACGATGGATGCTTTGGCAGGTTTGGCCTTTGGGGTAACGGTTGTGACAGCTATTCGGATGATGAAGAAGAACGAAAGTGTTTCTGTAACAACTACTAAAGCCGGAGTCTTTTCGATGGCTGCAATGGGGTTGATCTACCTGCTGTTGGTCATGGTTGGTGTGATGTCATTGGGCAAGTTTAAGCTATCAGCAGATGGTGGGATCGCTTTTTCCCAGATCGTTAATGGTTATGCAGGGACAGCTGGTCAAGCATTTTTAGCGGTTTTGATGACTTTAACATGTTTGACCACTGCAGTTGGTTTGGTAGCTGCTTTTGCTCAAGACTTCCATGAACATTTCCCTCAGCTCAGTTATCACACATGGTTATTTTTGAACTGTTTCGTTTCTTTCTTGACAGCTAACTTGGGATTACAACAAATCATTGCATGGTCTATGCCAATGTTGATGTTCTTGTATCCATTATCAATGGTTTTGATCGTATTGTCAGTGACATCACCATTGTTCAACCGTGATGGCCGGGTATACTTTGCGGTAGTGTTGTTTACGGTGGTACCTGCTTTCTTTGATATGGTGGTTTCCTTCCCTGCCGTAGTAAGTCAAAGTGCATTTGGACAAGCAGTGGCCGCTTTCCGGTTACACTACTTACCATTATCTGCCCTAGGCTTATCGTGGGTTGTGCCAGCCCTAGTTGGCTTTGCCTTAGGAGTTGTATGGCATGTGGCTAAGCGGAGACAAACTAGTCGTCAGTATCAAGTTAACTTAGAAAAAGAATAGTTATAGAATGGATTAGGACAGGCTTCTGTTACGAATGAAAAATTTCGTAACGTTGCCTGCCTTTTTGTTTTTAATTAAAAGAGTTTTGTTATAAAATGAGAGAAGTTTTTACTGAAAGGGGACTGATTATGCAGTCAGAGTTTTCAAATACTACTGTAATTAAGGGGATTGCCTTGTCAGCTTTAGCTTCGACATTTTGGGGAATCTCTGGGGTAGTAACTCAATTTATCTCTCAAAACCTCACCATTCCAGCTGCCTGGTTTTTATCAATGCGGACTTTTGGCGCTGGAGTGACGCTTTTACTGATTAGTTTTCTTTTTTATGGGTCGAAAAAAACCCTGGGGGTCTTTAAGAATTGGAAGTCGGTGGGGATCTTGTTAGCCTATGCTTTGATAGGGTTAGCGGCTAACATGGGCTCGTTTTATGTATCAATTCAGACGGGAAATGCCTCGGTTACGACAATTTTGCAATATTTAGCGCCATTATTTGTAGTTGCAGGAGCTTTCTTTTTTAAGCATATTCGACCTTTGCGTTCGGATTTAATTTCATTTTTGTTATGTTTAGTGGGTGTGTTTTTTGCTTTGACCAAAGGGGACATGACGCAGTTAGCTATCCCTATGGATTCGTTAATTTGGGGATTGATCTCTGCAGTTACGGCTGCCTGTTACGTAGTTTTTCCTCGTCCTCTGATTGCTGCTGGGAATCCCCCGTTTGTCGTTTTAGGGTGGGGAACATTGATCGCAAGTATCGGCTTTAATACCAACCATCCATTTTGGCATAACCACCCAACTGTGAGTTGGCAACTAGTAGTGGCTGTGGCAGCAGTTATCTTAATCGGAACGATCATGTCGTTCAGTACCCTTTTATACAGTCTGCGTTTTGCTCCATCAGATGTGGTAAGCATTATGGATGCAGTTCAGCCGATTGTGACTTCAGTTCTCAGTGTTGTCTTTCTAGGTTTGCATATGACATGGATTGAAACATTGGGTGTTATTATTGTTATCGTAGCGATTTATATTCTACAAAATAGTCGGCAAAAATTAGAGAAAAACGCGAAGACGTTTTAAGAAGTAGGTACGGATGAGGTTGGAAATTCCAACCTCTATTTTTTTGAACTGTGGGTGACTGTCAGCAGACTTGTGAGTTTAGGCATAAGAGTGGCTTTTGCGTTATAATAAAGGCAACTATTTAAGCTGACGGAGGGGGAAACATGCTAAAGATTAGACAGATTAATGCTGAAAATCGGTGGATCAGTGTGTGTAAGCCAACGATCAAAGAGCAACACGAATTGGTGACTAAGTATCATGTGTCTGATGAGATGTTGGAATACGCAATCGACCCGTATGAAAAGGCCCGGGTTGAAACAGATGAAAAGCGGGGCATTACATTATTAATTTTTGACGTTTATGTTCCCACGGATGAGATTCCAGCACCACAAACAGCACCGATCGGAATCATGTTGACGGAAAAGGACCTACTAGTCTTTACTAATGAGGAAACAATGTTTGTTAACCAGATGGCTGAGCAAACATTGGAGGCAGTTGAATTGGAGTATGGGAATAAACTCGACTTTGCTTTGATGCTGATGTATCGCTTATCAGTTGAATATCTAGAACCGCTCCATATGATTGATGTTAAGCGGCAAAGACTCCAAAATAAGATTTTGCAACGGACAGGACGTCGGGTGATCAATGAATCTATGGAGATCGATACCAATCTGGTTTATATTCTTACTTCACTCCGTGGCAATGTTTCCTTGTTAATGGAGTTTGATCGAATCTATGGGCATTCAATGACAGACCAGCAAGCCGATTATTTGGATGATATTATTGTCGAAGCCCAGCAGGGGTTGGAAATGGCCCAGATGATTTCGGAAGTTGTGGAGCGGGTTTCGGATGCATATGGTAAAGTTTTAGACAGTGATCTAAACCAAACGATGAAGGTCTTGACGGTCTTTTCAATTGTTTTATCTATTCCAACAATTGTATCGGGCTTTTATGGAGAAAATGTGCACCACTTGCCATTCGCTGATAGTCCCTATGCTTGGCAGATCACGGTGGGGATAGCAGTACTGTTGATGATCGTCACTTTAGTGATTGTTCTCAACCGGCGTTGGTATCATTAGTTAATTGAAATTTTGGAAGAAAGAGTGAGAGAGAATGGAATATGAAGACAACCCCCGCATGCGTCACCACATGCCGATTCCTTGGGAGGAGTTTGCTGAGAAAAATGGTGACACGATCGCACGTGAAGCCCCTTTGCGTGAGAAAGCTGCATTAGTGGGACGGATTGGCATCATCATGCTATCTTGCGGGACCGGTGCTTGGCGAGTTCGTGAATCAATGAATACTGCGTCCCGGGTGCTAGGTATTACTTGTTCGGCCGACGTGGGGTTAGTTTCTTTGGAATACACTTGTTATGAAAATGGTATGAGCTATACTCAAGCCTTGTCTTTACCACGAACTGGAGTTAACACGGATAAGCTTCGGGAAATGGAGAGTTTTGTGCGACGTTTTGCTAATGATGGAGCTTATCTTACTGTCCGTCAAGTCCATGACTTGCTAGATAAAATTGAGAATAAGCCTGCCAATTATCCAGCGTTTGTTGCTGGCTTAGCATCTGCTTTAGCTTGTGCTGGGTTCGTTTTTCTCCTCGGTGGTGGCTGGATTGAAATGATCTGCTGTTTCTGTGGGGCCGGTTTGGGGAATTACGTCCGTAAAAAGATGGGTGAATACCATTTGACTCACTTAGCCAATACGGTTGTTAGTGTAGCGGTTGCCTGTCTAGTTTACTTAGTAGTTTTTGAATTGCTGTTGAAATTTAATATCAATGAACGGCATGAAGCGGGGTATATTGGTGCAATGTTGTTTGTTATTCCAGGATTCCCATTCATTACTAGCGGGCTCGATATTGCCAAATTGGATATGCGGTCTGGACTAGAACGCCTAGCTCATGCGGTAACAATTGTAGTTGTTGCGACCCTAGTCGGGTGGCTAGTGGCATATACAGTTCATTTGCGCCCAGCAGACTTTATTCCGCTTAATTTACCTCCACTAGTGTTATTATTATTACGGTTACCAGCCAGTTTTTGTGGGGTTTTCGGTTTCTCAATTATGTTCAACTCGACACCTAAGATGGCAACCACAGCTGGTGTGATTGGGGCCATAGCCAATACTTTGCGGTTAGAATTAGTTGATTTAGGCCATATGCCCCCCAGTGCAGCTGCTTTTTGTGGCGCTTTAGTAGCGGGCTTGTTGGCATCATTGATTCATAAGAAGATGGACTTCCCCCGGATTTCGTTAACTGTTCCATCGATTGTGATCATGGTTCCAGGATTATATTTATATCGGGCAACGTATAATATCGGGTTAACTTCGATAGGAGTGGGAGCCTACTGGTTAACCCAAGCAATTTTGATTATTATTGCCTTACCGTTAGGTTTGATTGCAGCGCGAATTGTAGCTGATTCAAAGTGGCGATACAATGACTAATTAAATATAGATTAACGTAGCACCTAAGTTGGTGCTGCGTTTTTCTTTCTTAAAAAGGAGTGGTGTTTATGCAGACAAATGATACTATTACAACACAGTTGAATCACCGGACGGTACGGCAATTTACCGACCAGCCGTTAGATAAAGAAACGCTAACTACTTTGTATGAAGTAGCACGCCGGACAGCAACTAGTCAATACTTACAGCAGTTTTCGCTCATTCATGTGACAGATCTGGCAAAGAAACGTCGTTTCGCTAGCATTTGTCGGCAACCAGCGATTGCAGAAAATGGGGACCCGTTTATTTTTGTAGCTGATTTGTGGCGTAACCAACAGATCCGGCGACAAAATGGGGCTGATGATGGTCGCTTGCATACTATGGACCTCTACTTGCAGGGGATGGCTGATGCGACCCTGGCGTTACAGAATATGTATGTAGCGGCGGAGAGCCTTGGCTTAGGTGGGGTGATCTTGGGAAGTATTCGCAATGATCTTAAGGCTGTAACGGAACTTTTAGACTTGCCAGCAATGGTCATCCCAGTACTAGGTTTGCGGCTAGGTGTGCCGGCTGAAGACCATGAACAAAAACCACGTTTACCCCAAAAATTATTAGTAATGGAAAACACATATAATGATGTTTTAGATGAACAAGCATATCAAGAGTTTGATCGGACTTTGGCTACGTACTATGCTGAGCGTAACGCTAATGCGCGACAAGAAAATTTCACGAGTTTAATTGCAGGAGAAAATAGCACCTTGAATGAGAAAGTTACTAAACGGGATGATGTTTTGGAAGTGACCCACGCTCAAGGACTGTTATGGAAATAGTAGAATTGGATAAAATAAAAGTGCCTATGAAAAGGCACTTTTTTTATGCAATATTCAATTCAAATGCCACTCGACGTGGATCGAGGGGGTCGTTAATCAAGATTTGTCCGCGTTTTTGGAAACCAAAGCGCGCAGCGATTCGGTGGATTTGGACATTCTTTTCAAACGTATCAATACGTAGGTTACGGACGCCTTGACTCATTGCCAATGAAATTAAGCCTGAAAGTAAGAAGGAACTTAGATTTTGCCCACGGTACTGGGAGGAAATAGCTACCCGATGCAATGTTGCATAAGGATCACGATTATTGGCCCAGCTTCCCTCCGTGATAACTTCATACATGGGGTCATCGCCGATAATCATTGCTGAATACCCCGCAACTTGTCCGTCAACAATCAAGACGTAGCCACTATGTGCGCGAATATCTTTAGCAATATCATTATTAGCAGGGTAACCACTTTGCCATTGCGGGCTACCGATTTCTTTTAGATATTGTTTGGCAGAGTTGATAATCTCCATGATTTTGTCTAAATCGTCTAGTGTTGCTCGGCGAGTATAAATGTTTGCCATCTCACTTTCACTTCCTTTTCCATTTTGAACACAACAGGATCAGTTGTGCACTTTTTGATAGTATTTTTATAAGACGCCATATTATACCAGATCAGATAGTAAAAATGGAATTACAAATTTCTAACCCAAATAATAATTTTGACTTGAATTAAAATAAAACACTTTCAATTAAGAAATGACGAGAAAAAACGATTTACGGACGAAAAAATATAGTTAAATAACCTTAATAGATCACATTAATCCACTACTAAGCATGCTGAATTAAATTAGTTGTACTAAATAATAAAGAGGCGAATAAATTAATAAAGATATTAGTCAAAAAATATATAACTATTGAGTTAAATTTGAAACAGTAGTACGGGGACCAAGTGACGAAAAGTGTGCATAATTTTTTAAAAGGTAGCGCTTTATTTTCATTTGGTATAAAATTAAATAGATTAAATATGTTAGGAATGATATTCATGGCAATTGCAGAAAAACAAGAAGAAAGAACGCTCCTCTTGATCAAACCTGATGGCGTTCGTGACCACCGGGTAGGGAACATCATTAGTCGAATTGAAAATCGGCGGTTTACTATTGACGCAATTAAGACAATGACGGCTGACGATGAAATTTTGAAGAAGCATTACAGTCATTTGGTGGATAAGCCATTCTTCCCGGGAATTTTGAAATACATGGAAAGTGGTGCAATTGTTGCCTTGGTGGTATCTGGGACTAACGTTATCAACGTAGTACACAAGATGGCAGGGGCAACCAACCCATCAGAAGCTGCTCCGGGAACAATCCGTGGCGATTTTGCCCGGGAATGGACCAACAAGGAATCAATCCACAACGTTGTGCACACGTCAGATAGTGTTGAATCAGCTGAACGTGAAATCGCACTATGGTTCCCTGAATTAGCTGAATGATATAAAAAGTAAGAGGAAAATTACCTTTGTAGTAAGGCGTTGGCCTTCGTTTGTACTTAGATACTAGGCTTGCGAATATTTTCCCCGTTATCTGTGAAAATTAGTAAATGAAGATCGCGGCTGGTGAGAAAACACTGTTTTCTCCCAGCCCCTTTCTTTATTTTGAAGTTATATTGGTCAAAAAGTGCAAGAAAGCCCGGGCAGCTGGCGCAAGGGAACGCTGTTTCTTCCATACCAATAAGTGGGCACTGGTAGTACGGGGACTTAGTGGCACAAATGTTAACCGGGCGTCGTGAATTTGCTCAGCTACCCCGCGGATGCCTAAGTGGTAGTAGTTTCCGGTCAAAAGCAAAGTTGATAGGGATCCAGGAAGGTTGGTTGTAATTTTTACGTTTAAACGGTTACTGGAAAGGGACAATGCCTCTGCAACGTTGTCACGAACAATTGACCGGCGCCCCATGATGAGTGGAAGCGAAGCTAGCTGTGCTGATGTGATACTATCCTGTTGAGCTAGGGGGTCGTCTTGGCGCATAAGTACGCCCCATTCTTCAGTAACGGGAAGTCTGAAAAAGTGATATTTAGCGGTTTCGACAGGCTCGATTAAAGCAGCAAAGTCATCTTGTCCCTGGTCAAGACGGGGGCGCAGGCTATCTCCATCACCGGCGAAAAGCGCGAATTTAACTCCTGGATGCTGGGCTTGAAATTGGTCAATTTGGCTCATCAACCGGGGAGTAACAGCTGATTCTACCAAGCCTAAGTTGATGGTTCCCACTAATTGATCGCTACTAGTCTGGATTTCCTTTTGTGCATGGTCAAGCAGGTCAAGAATGACCTGCGCGCGTTCGCGAAACAATAATCCGGCCGCATTCAGTTGCAGGTGGTGATTGTTACGGTCAAATAATGGTCGCCCCACTAACCGTTCTAATTCTTGAATTTGGCGAGATAGAGTAGGTTGAGTCAGGTGAAGTCGCTGTGCCGCCTGAGTGATGTTGTTGGTTTCAGCTACAACCAAGAAATAACGTAAAATGCGAGTATCCATGCGTATTCCTCCCTAAAAAGCTAACTGCATTATACAGCAGAATCAAAATAATAATTCATTTTTTGCATGATCAACTACTAGTAATAGGTATTTTTCATGAGTTAACATGGGAATTATACTGAGCATAAGACAACTAAGGGAGGTCATTTTAATGCAAGAACAAGCAGCACAGATGAGAAATAACCTTTTTGATTTGGGTGAACCTAACGTAGCTTATGCAAAGTATTTTAGCGGACAGAGTTATTTGCAAAGCATCGTTGCACCTGATGACATGGTTGACGTCAATATCAGTAGTGTCAGTTTTGAGCCGGCATGCCGTAATAACTGGCACATCCATCACAATGGGTATCAAATACTCATTGTGACTGCTGGGCAGGGATGGTATCAGGAAGCAGGAAAGCCGGTGCGGCTGTTACAGTCCGGAGATGTTGTGGTGATTAAGGCAGGGGTGAAGCATTGGCATGGGGCTACACAGAATAGTTGGTTCACCCATTTAGCAGTGACAAAAGGGACCAGTGAATGGCTGGAACCTGTTAGTGATTCTGATTATGCTAAGTTGCACCAGGATTAACGCAAGGAGGTTATAGTTATGACAGTAAAACAGACCGCAGGCCGCGAACAATTAGGTGATTTTGCACCTCAATTTGCTCATTTTAATGATGACGTCCTTTTTGGCGAAGTATGGGCTGATGAAGAAAGTTTAAGTGCACGTGATCGTTCGTTACTAACAGTAACCGCATTAATTACTAAGGGGGCTTTTGCACAATTACCGTATCATTTGCAGACAGCCAAGAAAAATGGCATTTCTAAGCAAGAGATTAGTGCTGTGATTACGCAACTCGCTTTTTATGTTGGCTGGCCCAATGCCTGGAGTGCCTTTAACTTAGCCAAGCAGGTGTGGTCAGAAAAATAAACTTAACTAAACAAAGCTTTAGAGGAGGCTGGGAAGAACCGCTGTTTTTTCCAGCTTCTTTTTTATGTCCTATTCGCTTTTGCATTTGCAATTGAAAAAGGCGACAGCGCTGAGCAAAATTGTTAAAATTAGGTTAAATATAGTATAATCGTTTTATTATTTTGTCGATTTAAAAGGAGGATGGTCATGAAAATTCTGTTTCCATATTTTCGGCGCTACTGGCTAACTGTGCTTGCTGCTGGTTTGTCAGTTGCAGCCGCCACCCTTACTGCTCTGTGGATTCCACGGTTACTTCAGTCAGTTTTGAACGCTTTGACGGCTAACCATCAGCACCAGTTAATTCAGTATGGCGTGCAACTAACGACTGTGGGGATACTAGGGGTTATCTTTGGAATTTTAGCTGTTTTCTTCGCAGCAAAAGTGACACAAGGAGTGACCAACGACCTCCGGGCTGACCTATATGCGCAGATCCAGTCTTTTTCATATGCTAATATTAACCAATTTTCAGCTGGGAGTTTAGTTGTGCGCTTAGTTAATGATATGAATCAAGTGATGAACCTGGTAATGAATGGGATCACGCAAATTGTACGGGTGCCGTTCCTTTTTGCTGGTTCGTTAGTGCTGGGGGTACTAACTATTCCGCGTTTATGGTGGATTTTTCCCCTTGCAATGGCGCTGATGATATTGTTAGCCTGGTTAGTTTTTTCACAGATGGGCAAATTATTTACCAGTTACCAGGAGAAAATTGACGTAATCAACAATAAAGCTAAAGAAGCTTTGCAAGGGATCAGGGTGATCAAATCGTTTAATCAGGAAGAAGCTGAAAGCCACCGATTCGAAGAGCGTTCCGCGGACCTCAACCAGCTCAATCTGCGGATTGGAAATCTCTTTGTTACATCATATCCAGTATTTATGGTAGTGGCTTATGCGGCGGTCGCATTAGCATTGCTATTGGTGGGGAAGGATATTTTGGCGCATCCGCAGGAAGTGACAGCGATTAGTACGTTCATTACATATTTAATGCAAATGATTTTTGCTATTATGATCGCGGGAATGCTGTTAACCATGATGTCCCGAGGGCTGGTTGCTTTAGAACGAATTAGTGAAGTATTGGCGACCAAGCCAGCATTAACCTTCTCCCCTGATGCACCAGCAGAAGCTTTAGATGGAAGCGTTGAGTTCGAGCATGTTTCGTTTGCATATCCGGATCAGGCAGACCGACTAGTTCTTAAGGATGTCACTTTTAAAATCCACCCTGGAGAGATGATTGGGCTAGTTGGTGCAACAGGGGCCGGAAAAACGACCCTGGCACAACTGATCCCACGATTATTCGATCCGACGGAAGGGACGGTTAAAGTCGGAGGGCGTGACTTACGGGAAGTCAATGAGCAGTCATTGCGCCGAACAGTTAGTTTTGTTTTACAACGGGCAACCCTGTTTAGTGGGACGATCAAAGATAATCTGCGGCAAGGCAAAGCGGATGCTACACTGCGGGAAATGCAATTGGCTGCGCGGTTAGCCCGGGCTGATGAATTTATTACTCAGTTTAATGATGAGTATAATCATCAGATTGAGGAGCGATCGGCTAACCTTTCTGGGGGGCAAAAACAGCGATTATCCTTGGCCCGGGGCTTAATTGCACAACCGAAGATCCTGATCCTTGACGATACGACCTCGGCATTAGATGCTGAATCGGAAAAAATTGTCCAAGAGGCATTGGAGCATGAATTAGGTGCGACAACAACGATCATTATTGCGGAAAAAATCATGTCAGTTGTTAATGCGGATCGAATTTTTGTGTTAGATAATGGTCGAATCCAGGCTCAAGGAACCCATACTGAATTACTACAAACATCTCCACTTTATAAGGAGATTTATGATACTCAAGTCGCGCATGCCCAAAATTTCCATTAGAAGGGAGGAAGAATATGCGTAAAGCAAGTGCAATCCAGTATTTTAAGCATTACCTGGCTCCATATTGGCGGGGAATGCTGGTAATGATCGTATTGAGCTTACTCTCCGTTGTCTTTGAAGTGGTGGCTCCGCTTTTTATGGGACGGGCAGTAACGGCATTAGCTCAGTATGTTGCTGCTTATCGGGCAGGGAAGAGGATAACTATTGGAGCGTTTCAAGTAAATTTGAAACTAATGATTCTGATGTATAGTATGTTCTTGTTGTTTCTGTTAGCATCGTGGCTAATTGCAGTCCGGATTAACTCTTTTGCTAACCATGATATGCGGGTTAATTTATTTAAAAAATTCCAGCGGTTAACGATTAAGTATTTCGATACACACCAGGACGGCAAGCTGTTATCGCTGTTTACGTCAGATTTGGATAACATTTTCAATGCCCTCAACAATGCTATTTTTGAACTAATTGCCCAGGTGGCGATTTTCGCTGGAACAATTTGGTTGATGCTGCGGGTTAATGTGCAGCTGGCCCTGGTAACAATGGCTTTGACACCAGTGGCTTTACTGGTTACCGTAATTTTGATGCGGAAGTCTAAAAAGTATATTGACTTGCAACAAGAAAAGATCAGTGCCCTCAATGGTTATGTTAACGAGCAGATTAACGGCCAGAAAGTTATTATTACTAATGGGCTGCAGCAACAATCTATTGCTGGATTTAATCGCTATAACGATGAGGTACGGACGGCAATGTTTAAGGGGCAACTTTACTCTGGAATGCTCAATCCTTTGCTACAAGGTTTGTCATACCTTAACTTGGCCATCGTAATTGCGGTAGGTTCAGTTATTGTGATGAACAGTGGGATATCGCGGTCTGTTGGCTTGGGGTTGATTGTGACGTTTGTTCAGTTTTCGCAGCAATATTTTTCGCCCCTGACCCAATTAGCATCAATCTATTCCCAGATTCAGCTCGCGCTGACGGGGGCTAAGCGGATTGATCGGGTGGAAATTCAACCAGAAGAAGATCAAGTGCCGACAGGCCAGAATCTGGCACCGCTCACTAAGGGGGTAGCAGTCGTGGATGCCCACTTTGGTTACCACCCCGATAAAGAAATTCTCCACGGAATTGACCTGAACATTCCCCAGGGAACAATGTTAGCATTGGTAGGACCAACTGGTTCGGGAAAAACAACGGTAATGAATCTTTTCAATCGTTTTTATGATGTTGATCAGGGCTGTGTTACCATTGACAAACAAGATGTACGGACATTGACACTTAAATCATTGCGGTCGCGTATCGGAATAGTGCTCCAGGACTCAGTTTTATTTACTGGGACAGTAGCGTTTAACATTAAGTTTGGCAAACCTGCAGCAACGGATGAAGAAATGATTGCAGCCGCTAAACAAGCTAATATTCATGATTATATTATGACGTTGCCCCAAGGCTATGCCACTGAGATTGATGGAGAACAAGGAATCTTTTCGACTGGGCAAAAGCAGCTACTTTCGATTGCACGGACTTTATTAACGGATCCTGATCTCTTGATTCTGGATGAGGCAACAGCCAATGTGGATACTGTTACCGAAGCGAAAATTCAAGCAGCGATGGACAATATCATTGCTGGACGAACGAGTTTTGTAATTGCTCACCGGCTCAAGACGATTATCAATGCTGATCAGATCGCTGTTCTCAAAGATGGGAATGTAGTTGAGCAAGGAAACCATGCAGAATTATTAGCGCAGAAGGGATTCTATTATAAGTTGTATACCAACCAAATGGTATTAGATTAGAAGAAAACACTAGGTTATCAACACAGTTGAGCGCCTGGTGTTTTTTGTGTGATGTGGATAAGTTAAGGGGTTAAATATAAATAACAGATTTATTGATTTTTATGGGGATAAAAGCCAACTTATCCCCAGTTAAGCATGGTAAAATCAAACCAGAGTAAGTTTAGTTTGTGGAAAAGATGTGAAATTATGACAGAAACGTACGATTTTACCCAAGTGGTTGACTTGCGTGGGGATAACACACGCAAATGGGGGGATGATGCAAACGTTTTGCCCATGGACCTGGCAGATATGGACTTTTTGGCCGCCCCGGCAATTCAAAAAGAACTTCTGGCTAAGGTGCAAACAGGCTTTTATAGCTATCAAACAGTACCAGATCAGTATTTTGCAGCGGTCACTAACTGGTTCAAACAACGGCATGGAGTAACCATACCAGCGGATTGGCAAATTTTTGCTAGTGGGATACGCCCAACCGTTAATGCAATTATCCGTGAGTTAACCCAACCAGGAGATAAGATTATTGTGCAAAAACCGGGTTATAGTATGGTGGCACTGGCTGCAACGGGCCGAAAACTGGTACAAACTGACCTGGTATATGACGCAGAACAGTTGACCTATCAGTTAGATGATGAGCGCCTAGCCCAGCAGTTAGCAGATCCCAAGGTTAAATTGATGATCTTATGTAATCCCCACAACCCAACGGGAAAAGTGTGGACAAAGGATGAAATAACAACCATTGTTCAGTTATGCACAGAAAATGATGTGGTCTTACTGAGCGATGAGGCCCATGGAGACCTAACTTTTAATGATGGTGGATATTTTTCTGCCTTGGCGGTACCGAAAGCGTTGCGCTCCAGCGTGGTTGCTGTTGTGTCACCAAGTAAAGCATTTAATTTGGCTGCTCTCCAAGCTGCAACGGTGATTGTTTCCGATGACCAGCTACGTGCGGATGTAGCCTTAGCGTTAAAAAACTATGCTTTGAGCGAACCGAACTTGCTAGCGGTTGCCGGAACAATCGCTGCTTATCAAGCCGGAGCAGCTTGGTTAGATCAACTCTTAGTCTATCTTCGGGCCAATCGCCAAGAAGTAGCACATTTTCTTGACCACAATATCCCAACCATTAAATGGGTGCCAACAGCTGGAACAACTATGATGTGGCTCGATATTAGTGCCCTCAATACTGATGCCGAAGCGTTCCGTTCTTTCTTGATTAAGGAAGTGGGGCTGAAAGTTACTGCGGGTAACACTTTTGGTGCGGATCAATTTATTCGTTTGGCTATCGGTTGTCCGCAGGCCACTTTAGACGAGGGGCTGCGGCGTTTGCAACGGGGCGTGGTGCGTTTTCTCCAGCAACGGCGGACAAACAAATGGGCCTCCCTCCTTTCCTAGAGAAGCGTATAATAGAATTAACTCAATAGATAGAAGAGGCGAATTTTTATGAAACCAACTGAATGTACGACAATTTTAGTCGGTAAAAAAGCATCAATTGATGGCTCGACGATGATTGCCCGGAGCGAAGATGGAGGACGGGAAATCATTCCTGAGAGCTTTAAGGTAGTTCATCCTGCAGATCAACCCCGCCACTACAAGAGTGTAATCACAGGGTGTGAGGTAGACCTCCCAGAAGAACCAATGCGGTATACTAGTGCACCAGATGCCAGTGGCAAGCAAGGAATCTGGGCAGCTGCGGGGATCAATGAAGTAAACGTTGCGATGACTGCAACTGAAACAATCACAACTAACGCCCGGATTCAAGGCGTTGATCCTCTATTAGTCAACGCAGGACTGGGGGAAGAAGACTTTGTCACTTTGACCTTGCCTTATATCCACACCGCACGTGAAGGGGTAACACGGGTGGGCCACCTGCTGGAAAAATATGGGACTTATGAGATGAATGGGATGGCCTTTGCTGACCATGATGAGATCTGGTATTTGGAAACAATTGGGGGCCATCACTGGGCAGCGCGGCGGATTCCTGATGATGCGTATGTAGTCGCTCCTAACCGCTTAAACATTGATGAATTTGATTTTGATAGTCCTGATTTTATGGCTTCAGCAGACCTGCAAGAGTTGATCAATACTTACCATCTCAATCCTGATTTTGAAGGGTATAATTTCCGCCATATTTTCGGAAGTGCAACGATCAAAGACACACACTATAATAACCCGCGGGCATGGTATGTCCATCACTACTTTGATCCAGAGTCAACAACCACTCCGTTGGATCAAGATCAGCCTTTTATTACCTATGCTAACCGTAAAATTAGCGTGGATGACATTATGTTCTTGATGGCATCACATTATCAAAATACCCCGTATGATGCTTATGGGGATCAAGGAACCCCTGCGGAAAAGAAACGTTTCCGTCCAATCGGAATTAATCGGAATTTTGAAACTCATGTCTTGCAAATTAGAAATGATGTTCCTGCAGGTTTGGCAGGTGTTCAATGGTTAGGCTTTGGCCCCAACACCTTCAACGCAATGGTGCCATTTTACACGAATATTACCGATACGCCTGCGTCCTTCCGGGACACAGGGGCTAAGTTTAACTTACACAGTATCTTCTGGCTGAACAAGCTGATGTCCCAATTAGGCGATACGAATTTCAAGCTTTATGGAGAATTAGAAGATGCCTTTGAACAAAAGACCGTAGCCGGCTGTTACCAAATTCAACACGCAACGGATCAAGAAGCCCAAGCTTTACAAGGAGCCGCCTTACAGGCTGCTCTGACAACTGCTAACCAGAAGATGGCTGATTTGACTTTTGCCAACACGGTTGAACTTTTGGGAACAATGGTGGATGAAGGTCATTCCCACATGCAGCTCAAGTATGACTTGCTGGATTAAGAGGCGTTGTAGTTTATAAAAAATTAATAATTTAACCAAATGCGAGCGTTTGCTAACCGCTAGACCTGGTTAGGGACGCTCGCCTTTATTTTTAGCAAATAAGATTGAATAGCTACCGTATTTTGGCTATTATGAACAGGTAACATGTTTAATTTAAGAAAGAGGATCGGGTTAATGAAGTTACCAAGTAATGATATTTTTATGGAAAAGCGTCCCCAAGCGTGGGTTGAAAGCAGCCCATGGTACAATGTTGCGGCGGGGCTGAGCTTATTTTTGTTTATTTTGATCACCATCTGTGTCAAGGCTAATGTGCACTTCTTCACCACTATTGAAGATAAAGTGACTGCAACTATGCAGGCTAACTTTGGCCATCCCCAACTCAACTATCAAGGTGGGTTTTTGAATGATATTATGACGTTTGTTGCTTCTTATGGGGATATTGTCCCAATGGGGATTATTGTCCTCATTATAGCTGCGGTACTATTCTTCAAGTACAGAAAGAGTTTGGCCATCTGGATGGTAGGTACCTTTGGGGTAATGGGAGTTGTTGGCTTAGTGCTCAAGAAATTAATCCACCGGATGCGACCAGCAGGCCACTTGTTAGCCGATGATGGTTTTTCATTTCCGAGTGGGCATTCCTTAGCAGCTACTATGGTAATTTGGATGGTTATCATGATTTTAGTTCCCCGGATCAAGTCTAAAGGGGTACGAATTATCGTAACGCTTTTGTTAGTGATTTTGTGGTTACTAATTCTATTTTCCCGCTTATACTTCTCAGCTCATCATTTGGGAGATATTTTAGGTGGCGTTACCTTATCTTTGGCACTATTGTGGGGAAGCATGGCAGGTTATGCACGCTTTTTTGATTAAGTTTTTGAATTAATTAAAAAGACCTAGACATGAAGGATTCATAGTATTATGCAATCCGGATGGCTAGGTCTTTTATTATTTACTGTAATAGTCCAAGTATATGTGATGAGGATCATCGAGGCGCAGTCTAGTGATCCCAGCATTAGCTGGTTCCATGAGGATATCATGGTTAGTGACCCCCATAAGAAAACTGACCCATAACTTGATAGTCATCCCGTGGCTAACTACCAGAATGTTACTGTCCTGTGCCTGATAGCGCGTGAAAAGTTCATCCATAAAAGAACGGAGTTGTTCTTGAATACCTGCGTAAGTATCTCCCTGATGAATGTTGCTTGCTTCCGCTATAAAACGATTCATATCATTGAAATACTCAGAATACTTTTGTGATAAGCTATTCAGTTTGTATCCATCCCAGATACCGTAGTCAAATTCACGAAGACGCGGGTCAAAAGTTATTGGTTGCTGTCCAGCGGTGATAATGCTAGCTGTCTCACCAGCCCGCAGGAGGGGGGAGGAATAAGTATGGTCAAAAGTTAATGGAAGCAACTTTTCTCTAGTGATTTGCGCCTGTTGTCGTCCTAGCGGTGTCAGTGGGGTGTCAATTTGACTTCCTTGTAAGATTGCTTGAGCATTAGCTTCGCTTTGTCCATGGCGGACAAGATAGAGATTGATCATAGAAACACATCTCCTAAATTATTAGTTTGGTTTAAAAGCCATAGTTGCTTGAACGGCTCGTTGCCATCCTTGATAGAGGTGGTTACGGGTTGTTTTTTCCATTTGGGGAGTAAATGTTTGCCCGGTTGTAGTAAGTTGTTTTAGTTCGTTCATATCTTGCCAGAAACCAGTGGCCAACCCGGCCAAAAAGGCCGCACCTAAGGCGGTAGTTTCGATATTATGAGCGCGTTTAATCGGAATCCCCATAATGTCAGCCTGGAATTGCATTAGGTAGTTATTGCGGGTAGCCCCGCCATCAACGCTGATCGTAGGAATTGCGATCCCAGTGTCTTTTTGCATTGTGTCGACAACATCTCGTGTTTGATAGGCCAGAGATTGGAGGGTGGCTTTGACAAAGTCATACTTGGTAGTTCCCCGTGTGATACCAAAGATAGCTCCCCGGGCGTCGGCATCCCAATAAGGGGCACCTAAACCAGTGAAAGCAGGAACAACGTAGATTTCATTAGCGGAAGTTGATTTTTTAACTGCTTGCTCTGACGCGTGAGCACTAGGGATCATTTTCATTGAGTCACGGAGCCATTGGATAGCTGAGCCAGCAACGAAAATGGATCCTTCCAATGCGTAGGTGGTCTGACCATCTAAACTGTAAGCAATCGTGGTCAGAAGATTGTTTTTGGAATATACCGGTTGGGCCCCGGTGTTCATTACGAGGAAGCCCCCAGTTCCATAAGTGTTTTTGATCATTCCTGGTGCCGTGGCTTGTTGACCAAAAAGTGCACTCTGCTGGTCACCAATCATGCCCGCGATAGGGATGGATTTGCCAAAGAAGTGGACCGGTGCAGTCATACCGTATATGCCAGAGTTGCTGACTACTTCAGGCATCATGAGCCGAGGAATGTTGAGTAAGTCTAGAATGTCTTGATCCCAAGTGAGGGTTTGAAGGTTAAACAGCATTGTCCGGGAAGCATTGGTATAGTCGGTAATGTGAAGTTTGCCACCAGACAATTTCCAAGCGAGCCAAGTGTTGATAGTACCAAATAATAGCTCGCCTTTAGCTGCCCGTTCTTGTGCTCCTGGAACGTGGTCGAGGATCCAGCGAACTTTAGTTGCTGAAAAATAAGGATCAATGATCAACCCGGTTTTCTGATGGATCATATCAGCGTAACCTTCTTCCAAGAGCTGATCAGTAATATCCTTGGTTTGCCGTGACTGCCAGACAATTGCGTGATAAATAGGTAAACCGGTATTTTTGTCCCAAACAACCGTTGTTTCCCGTTGGTTGGTAATACCAATTCCAGCAACTTGTTCGGGTTTGATGCCAGCTTTTGTAACCGCAATGGTCATGGTTGCTAAAACATTAATCCAAATTTCATTAGCGTCATGTTCGACCCAGCCAGGTTGCGGAAAATACTGGGTGAACTCGCGTTGCGAATCGGCGATTACCTGCCCGTCATGGTCAATAATTACCGCACGGGTAGAAGTGGTTCCTTCGTCGATTGCGAGGATGTATTGTTTTTGTGTCATAGTCAAAAAATCCCTTCGTAACAAACTCACGCCAAAAGCGCTTTCTTAAACGTAAATATATTTTAGCCTAAAAAAACAGGTGCGACAACATGCGCACCTGTTCGTAAGGACTAATTATTTTTTGGATATGTGTGAATCAATATTGTTTAGCTGATTTCAACCATCATTGACTTAGCATCGCAGTTAGCAATAGGCATAAAGGCCAAACCAACAGCATTGGAATCAATGGAAATGGAATAATCACTAGTAAGATGTGGGACTAGCTTCGTGAGTTCGTTAATTTGTTCAGATTCGAACCGGTTGAAGGAGAAGTTACGCTTAACTTTCATGCCTTCTTCTAAATTGCGATCAAAAATTACGTTTAAATAGTGTCCTGATTGACTATCAGATAGACGCCATGTTTTATCCTTGTCTTCCCGGGCATCGATTTTTTCAATAATTGTATTACTCATAATGCATAATCCTCTCAGTCATATAAAATCTATATCCTTGACGATTAATATCATACAGCTTAAATATGCAATTTGCAACTACGTTAACGGTAACATTTAAGCATTTAAGCAAAAATGCTTAAAAAGAAATCTTTAAATGGGGAAATTTGGGGGATATAACGGATAAAAAAAGTTTTAAAATATGTTTTTGCTTATTTTGCCTTAAAAAGATGATAAGTATGTTACGAGAGATGATTCATGCTAAAATGAAAACGGATACTAATTGTATGTTGAGACTATATTTTTTGTAATCTGGAGGGCAAAATTGTCATGGATATAACACGGAAACATTTTGGGATGTACAACAACCATATGATAACAAAGATCACGTTGGAAAATGACAACGGGGTGGAAATTTCGTGTATAACTTTAGGTGCTACGTGGACTGATTTTAAAGTTCCGCGTTTAGACGGAACTAAGGCAAACTTATTGTTGAATTTTGATACGCCGGCGCAATATGAACAAATGTTGGTGGGGCAAACAGTTGGACGTGTTGGAGGACGAATCGCGCATGCACGCTTCCACCTCAATAATCAGGATTATCATTTAGAAGCAAATGACGGGGTTAACTTACTTCATGGTGGGGCACATGGTTTTCAACATTTGAACTGGAACTATACTACTTCACGGACAGCCAACAGTATCAGTGCGATCTTTCAACGGCAGATTACTCAAGAGTTAGATGGGTTCCCAGGGGATATCTTGGTGACGATTATTTATACGCTCAACAATAACGATCAAGTAACGATTGCTTACTCGGCCCAAGGAGATAGTGAAGTAGATACACTCTTTAATCCAACTAGTCGGGCGTTTTTTAATCTTAGTGACCATGATAACCTTGCTAGTTCAGAATTAATGATCAATACGCCTGAACGTTTACGCCTTAATGAGGAATTGATTCCAACAGGGGATACAATTCAGGTGGCAGGAACACCATATGATTTCCAAGAGTTAAGTAATATTGGCCAGGCTTTACTTGCTACTGATGGAACTGGAATTGATATGGCTTATGTGGTTAATGGACCAGGAAAAGCAACACAGCCGATTGCTGTATTGCGAGATGCGGACACGGGGCGCCAGGTGACGATCGACTCTGATCGAAACGGTTTGATGGTTTATACGATGAACCATATTGCTAGTGACCAAATTAGATATAGTCGTGATGAAGGAAAACGGGCTCATGTTTTTGAAGGAATTGCTCTGGAAGCCCAAACCCTACCTGATGCCATTAATCAGACAAACTTTGGTGATATTGTATTACCACGTGGAGGTAAGAAGACCTACCGAACAACGTACACTTATCAATTAAAAGACTAAGAAAAAGAGAGAGGAAAAGAGAATTATGCTTCAAAATTATTTATTTGACTTTGACGGAACTCTGGCTGATTCGGGGACAACAACTGTTGATGCAATTCAGGCTGTGTTTGCAGACTATAAGTTTACCCAACCCAGTGCGGACGAGATACGATATTATATGGGGATCCCAATTGAGACTTCTTTTCCCATCTGGACTGACCACCAAGCTGATGACAAGACGTTAGCTGCGATGTATGTGGATTTTCGACAAATCTACGGTGAATTAGAGCGGGTTAATATTAAGTTGTTTGCAGGGATTAAAGATGTGCTTGCTACTCTAAAAGCAGACAACAAGGAATTGTTTGTAGTAACTAGCAAGGCTTCAGGGGCCATTAAGCGGAGCTTGAAGCAACTTGCAATTGAGCAATATTTCACTGGAACAATTGGCTCAGACCAAGTAGACCATTATAAGCCAGCTCCGGATGGAGTGTTGAATATTGCACGGCAATACCAACTGAATTTAGACCAATGTATAATGATTGGTGATGCCAAATATGATTTGCAGATGGGAAATGCAGCTGGAGTAGCTACTTGTGGATGCAAGTGGGGTGCTTATGATGTTGCATCCTTGGAAAAGGAAAAGCCTACGTATTTAATTGACCATCCACAAGAATTATTAACATTGAGATAATACAAAAAGAAGGTTCCGTTTTTGGAACCTTCTTTATTTGTATTATCTACCAGAAGTGCGTTACTCACTAGAACTGCGACTTTCTTTTGAAAAACCATTATCAGTTGTGGGACGATCAGCCAAAGCCAGCACAATCGTGGCAGTCAGAATCATGACTGCACCTAGGATTTCTGCCCAGTTGAGAACCAACTCCATGAAGAGAAAACCACCAACGACAGCTGTTAATGCTTCAAACGTAATCAAAACTGTGGCTTCAGTAGGGGAAATATATTTAAGGCTACTAATGAAGATATAATATGCTAGCCCTGTTCCAGCAATAGAAGTGAAGCTGATTCCTAGCAACGAGTCCCAGGTGATATGGGGAGCATCAACCCAAACGGGGTGGATCCCCTCAAAGATAATTCCTCCGAGAAGCATAGCCCACGCCATGATTGGCAAAGAACCATAGGAAGCGACTAGTTTTACTGGAAGAGCGTTGTTGAGAGCAGCGCAGACGGCAAAAGTTAGTCCCCAAAAAATAGTTGGTCCGTCAAGAGAAATATGGTTGAGCGATCCTCGTGTCACTAAGAGCCACGTTCCCAAGGTGGCGATCACAATCGCAAGCCACCGCAGCCCATTGGGAAATTCATGGTAGACTACTGCAGCATAGATCACAACGAGGATAACACTCAAACTTTGGAGAATAGTTGCCATAGCAGCTGAAGAAACCTTGACGGCCATGGCAAAAGCTAATTGATCACCAGCTAGGCCAAAAATGGTGTAAATCAAGAGTGTGGTGATTCCCTTTTGAGAATGCCAAACAGAAAAAATCTTTTTTCCGTTTACAGCGAAAGCAACTGCCAATAGGAGAATTCCTGAAATGATCATTTTGACCCCAATGAGCCAGGAAAGTTCAACGGGAGTTCGCTGGAATAGAAACTGGGAGGTAATCCCATCAATTCCCCAGAGAATAGCACCGGTTAAGGCTAAAAAGATGCCAAATAAGTGTTTGTGTGCTTGCTTTTTCATAATGAACGTGGTCCTTTTTAAATAAAGTTATATTATTTTAATTGTACCGCATTTTATTATGTTTTGCTGGCAAAGAAAGAGAAGAAAATCCTCGCTAGATAGCTAGTAATCAGTGTCTTCAAACTGGAAATGTTGTAAACTAAGTGTAAATGAAGAGGAGGAAGAACTATGGAGATTTGGCATCGGTTTGTCAATAATATCAAGTTACGCCGATTAGTAGTTTTGCTGGGATTAATTGGCGTTTTATACTTGGCGCGTGGGATGATGACGATCATATTACTGACGTTCATTTTTTCCTTTTTAATTGTGCGGCTGATTAGAAAAATTCATCATTACGTGCATGTCCCCCCAGCATTGATTGTAGTAATTGTTTATCTGCTTTTGATCGGGTTGATTTATTTGGCCATTACGACCTATATTCCAACACTGGTCAAGGAATCAGAAACATTAGTCAAATCATTGCTTGATTTTTATAATCATCCGCCCAAGGGGGCTAGTGATGTTTTGAATTACGTTTCGAATTTTGTTAGCACCTCGACAATTACGGAACAGATCAAACACGGACTTTCTTTGGTAGTGACATCTTTAACAAGTTTGGGAAGTATGGCCTTTGCTTTAGCGATGTCGTTACTATTGAGTTTCTTTTTTAGTATTGAAGTTGACCAAATGCAAAGTATTAATCAGAGTTTCTTTAATAGTGAACATGCGTGGCTGTTTAAGGATATTGCTTTCTTTGCGCGCAAGTTTACCAATACGTTCGGGATTGTCTTAGAAGCACAATTTATCATTGCAATTGTTAATACGATTATTACTACTTTAGGTTTAATGATCATTAATATCCCCCAGCTATTCTCCTTAGCCTTATTGATTTTTGTGATGAGTATGGTACCGGTCGCAGGGGTTATTATCTCGGCCATTCCAATGTGTTTGATTGCATATTCTGATGGAGGTTTGAGCGATGTGATCTATATCATCATCATGCTGACGGTTGTTCATGCATTGGAAGCATACATTCTCAATCCTAAGTTAATGTCGAGTAAGACAGACCTGCCGGTATTTTATACTTTTGTAGTGTTGCTAGTTTCAGAGCGTCTTTTTGGAATGTGGGGATTAATTGTCGGAATTCCAATTTTTACCTTCTTCCTCGATATTCTTGGGGTAAAAATTAATCATGGGAAAAGTCATAATGTTAAACAAAAACTACAAGAGAGGTTGAGTAAGAAAGATGAATAAAGAAGAATTTATTGCCCAATATGCAGTCGAACGTAAGCATACTAACTCAGCAAAGTGGGATGGGTTAGAAGCTACTTTTGGTAGGGATGACCTTTTGCCGTTATGGGTAGCCGATACGGAGTTTAAGATTCCTAAAGCAGCACAAGATGCCTTAATTCAACGGGTGCATCACGGTGCCTTTGGGTACTCGCTGACACCAGATGAATATTATGATGCCTATTTTGCATGGCAGAAGGGTCGTTACCAAACTGAGCTACAAAAAGACTGGATGCGATTTGGCTTAGGGGTAGTGAGTGCCCTGAGCACAATTGTACGGGCCCTAACTTTACCTGGGGAAAGTATCATGGTTCTTCAGCCTGTATATTATCCCTTTATGCGTGTGATCCAAGAAAATGATCGTCACTTGGTGGTTTCTAATTTACGTGCTGAAAACGATACTTATGTTATGGATATGGAAGATATTGCTAACAAAATGGACCAGCACCATGTTAAAATGTTGATCTTTTGCAGTCCTCACAACCCAGTAGGGAAGGTGTGGAGTGAACAGGAATTGACAACTCTCTTAGAACTATGTCGGGAAAAACAGGTACTAGTAGTTTCTGATGAGATTCATCATGACTTAATCGTAGGGGATAAGTCGTTTGTTTCAGCTTTGTCCATTGCCCAAGGGATTTATCGCGATAATACGGTAATGGTGGACTCGCCTTCCAAGACTTTCAATATGGCAGCATTATTAGGATCTAATATTGTTATTCCTAATCCACAGTTGCGGGAACGCTATGATAAGGAAGTGCGCGAGTTATCCTTGCCATCTGCAACAGTGATGGCGCAGACGGCTGCGACGGCAGCTTACCGGGATGGAGCGTCATGGCTAGAAGGGCTGTTAGCTGTTATCAAAGACAATTACCTTTATGTTAAGGAATGCTTGCAAGCTGTAGATCCACAGATCAAGGTGGCAGATTTACAAGGAACCTATTTGGCATGGGTGGACCTCTCTTCGGTAGTTGCGCCAGAGCATCTAGAATACTTTATCAAGCATAAAGCTCATTTGGCAGTTGATTTTGGTGATTGGTTTGGCGAAGTTGGCAAGGGGCACATTCGTTTGAACTTGGCAACCACGCCAGCAATCGTGCATCAGGCAATGGATCAACTAGCGCAAGCAATTGTGGAAAATAAGGAAGTAAACCAATAATTTGGGGCTAATACTGTTAATTTTATGTGATTCAGTGTAAAATTAATCTGTAAGTTTTACACTAAATATTTTTTCAAAGAAAGAGGTATTTACTAAATGGCTAAATTAGTATTTATCCGTCACGGTCAAAGTGAATGGAACTTGAAGAATCTTTTCACTGGTTGGGTTGATGTTAACCTTTCCGAACAAGGTGTTGAAGAAGCTAAGGCTGCTGGACGCAAGCTTAAAGAAGCAGGGATTGAATTTGATCAAGCTTACACTTCTGTTTTAACTCGTGCCATCAAGACTTTACACTTTGCATTGGAAGAAAGTGGTCAACTCTGGGTTCCAGAAACCAAGACTTGGCGTTTGAATGAACGTCACTACGGCGCATTACAAGGCAAGAACAAGGCTGACGCTGCTGCTAAGTATGGTGACGAACAAGTTCACATTTGGCGTCGTTCTTACGATGTTTTACCACCATTATTGGATGCCAATGATGAAGGTTCTGCATTGAACGATCGTCGTTACGCTGACTTAGATCCACGGACTGTTCCAGCAGGTGAAAACTTGAAGGTTACCCTGGAACGGGTTATTCCATTCTGGCAAGATGAAATTGCTCCAAAGTTACGTGAAGGCAAGAACGTGATCATCGCTGCACACGGTAACTCCTTACGTGCTTTGACTAAGTACATTGAAAACATTTCTGATGAAGATATCATGAATGTTGAAATGGCTACTGGTCAGCCAGTTGTTTACGACTTGGACGAAAACTTGAATATCGTAAACAAGGAAAAGCTCTAATAAGCTAAGAATATTTAGGACAAGAGACTGGAATTTATCCAGTCTCTTTTTTAATATTTTGACCTTTAATGCTTTTCTGGAATTGACGTCATCTCCATCAGAAATATGTTTAGTAATGATAATATTTTGTTTTTAATTTTATAAAAAACCACCTAAATATTTACTTTATACAATAAAAGCATTTTGCTGACTAATGAGTGATAATGCCTATGTAATAGCTATACTGGGGGATATACAGAAGGAAAGCTCTACGTAACACAATATAAAAATTGTTGTATAAATATTTAATATTAATTGATGAAATTAATTGCATTTTTGCTAGACTTAATTTAGATATAATTATTTTATTTAATTAATGCATCTTTCATTTTTGTGAATAACGAGGAGGAAGACAAATGTTATCTAGCAAAAATCGTCAGGAATATAAACAAAAGTATGGTGATAAGAAGCAGCGTTATTCTATTCATCGGGTTGGTTTAGTAACCGCATCGGTATTAGTCGGGTTGGTCTTTTCAGGAATGAATGGTAAGGCTCATGCTGACACAATCGCCACAACTACAACGGTTCATGAAAATAACACTACGGATGTTGTGGCAACCAATGATCTGCAGGAAGATACTGTTAAATTACATTCGACAGTTACAGCCCCAACAGTAACAGCAACTGCTGAAGCAAAAGCAGAACCAGTAGAAGAAAATACTACGGTTGAAACAGCATAAGAAAATAATAGTGATCAGTTGGCGAAACAAGACACTACTCCAGAAACTGGAGTAGAGCCAGTGCAGCCAGAAGCTGACAAACATGATCAAAAGCAACCTGTTATTGCCAAGGATACAAATACTAAAACAACACCACCAACTGTTTGGATCGAGACGGAAAGTATACCCAGAACTTTGCTACGGCTGACTATACTGCTAACTATTCACAGACTGATGTACAAAAATATGGGGCAAATTTACATCCAGATGAAGTTACAACGAACTTGAATACAGTTCCGGATGCTAATAAAGCATTTGATGCCGAAACAAAGGCGGACAAACATATTAAGGAAATCATCTGGAAGGATGCCGACAGTATCGACACTAGCCTGGAAGCAACTACCAAGGACCCAGTAGCTTATAAGGCGGTAGTAACTTTCAACGATGGGACAACGGTTGAGATTGATGTCCCAGTAAAGGTAGTGGACAACCGGACAGATGCTGAGAAGAACAATCCAGACATAACAACAAGTGTGACTGTAACTCAGGGTGAAGATGTTAATCCAGAAGATCTGATCAAGAACCGTGAGCAATTACCTGATGATGTAACTATTGATTGGACGGTTGCGCCGGATACTGATCAAGTTGGAAAAACTACGGGTATAATGACGATTAATTATCCAGATGGTTCGCAGCAAGGAATAACCATCACAATCACTGTACTTCCAAAAGAAAAACAAGTAACACCTGATAAGGATGGAGTTACAGAAACAACGAATAAAGAAGTAGTGGATGCAAGCGTGTCAAGCGCTAAAGTGACGCCAACTGCAGTAACCAAGAAGGCGCCAGCAACTGCTAAAGAAGAGGCTCAGACCACTTCAACTAAGAGCTTGCCTCAAACAGGGGATGAGACACCAACCAATGCAGGTCTAGTTGGTGCAGTATTAACAGCACTTGGACTGGTAGGACTAAGTGGTGCTCAAAGAAGAAAGAATAATTAATTAGACCATATTGCTACACTAAGTAGCACATAATGAAGATGTTTTTATAAGTTGAGCACAAAAAAGAGATCTGGTAAGTAGTGCCAGATCTCTTTTTGTTATATAAGCTTAAACGTTAGCAATTAAGCTCATCAGTGTTTCCTTGATTTCACTCGGTAGATTTTCATGTGGGTGGCTGGCTGCATAATCTTGGAGCCATTGAAGACGAATCTCTAGCCGTGTTTTGAGGCGATGACAGTAGTCTTGATTAGTAAAGTCCACTGAATAGTCCGTTAAAGGCAGGTAACTAATATGTGGGAGATTACCAAAAGGACGCCATAGGTCTGTTTTTTGATCAGCAATAATATCCTCCAAAATTCCTAAAGTGACTTCTTTAGGGATATCCCGTCCGCCAAAGGAATCTGTATTGACAATATAACAGTTTACATGGTGATTAGTGAATAATTCTTTGAAGTCATGGTAGTCCTCAGATAAAGGATAAGCCCTAAATGGGTTGGCAAATGGCTCAATCACTAGGGCATCACGACTAGCGGGATCAACATTTTCAGCGCTCGAACGTTTAGTAGCTAAAGTGATGCCAAACGTGGTTGCGGTGATCGGATCGTTCAGCCGGAGTACAGGTGGAAGACTATCATCTTTCATGATCCAAAAAATATCGGTGATAGGAGCACTTTCCTTATCTACGCGGTTAGTCGACGCATATCGGGATTTAATAGTACGGCCATTACCGTTCCGTAAGTCTTCAGTTACTAGTGTCTTCTGACCATTCACATCTAGTGTAACCCCGACATTCATCACTGTTGTAAAATATTCAGCCTCTTTGCTGCCCGGTAGATAATCATTAGTCTTATCAAAGTATGCGGGTTCTAAGGCTACTGAACTGCCATCTTCACGACTAATGACGAAAGCATCATCATGCAGAACAGTGATAGCGAATTTGCCATCGTGCTTAGCGTGCGTCAAAGAGGACTTGCCAGATCCTGATAAGCCATAAAAGGCAAGTACTTTGTCAGCTTTATTGCTGAAATGAATGGCTTTTTCACCCCCATGAGAAGCAGTATATCCATTGCGGTGAGCAGTGGCCCAAGCCAAAGTGAGTGTTGTTTTCTTTAACTCTCCAAAGTACCGTAAACCTAAGACAGCAGCCGCATTGTGATCAGCGTCTATGATTACTAATCCCTGGGGATAACGGTCATCATGCCATTCCGGATCGCAATACAGGTAGATATCACCTTCGTTATATGGAACTGAACGTTGATAGCGGTGAGTATATTCCGCTGTTACTGCTTGGAAATTCAAAAGATAGGAAAGGAGATTGAACTCATATCCGCTAGGTAGTAGCAGATGGCTTTTTAGCATGAAGTCTTCATCTAAACCAACCATCACACTGGTTTTGAAAAAACTGCGCTGATGGCTATTGTAAATTGCCTCCCGCAAAATTGCGTTAAGAGCAGCTGGGTTCTCTGCGGGATTATTGATAAAATGCCGAGCAGCCGCTGTCCGGCCTACAATTGCCCCGTGGTTATCAACCAGCATTTTGGCGTGAGGGGGGAGTCCTAATTCATCAGTATGTAAAATCGGTTGGTCGGTTACGATTACCTTAGGGCTTTGAGCAGCTAAGGTATACGCATCGGCCACGGTAGTAACCTCTCGAACGTTATTACCATAGAAGGCTGTTTCAATGGTCGTCCGGGTTGCCGAGAAAATCTTATTAGCGCGCGTAATGTCACTTAACGCAAACTTTGTTTTAGTGGCCATAAAAATCACTCCTTTAAGTAAAAGCAACCATCAAGTAAGCGGTTGCTTACCTATTATTATAGCAAAAATTAATGGTACCTATGAGAGATAAAACATAATTTAAGGCTTAAACAAACGAAAAATAGTTCGTTTTTCAAGCGTTTTATTAACCTTCGGAACAAACTTTATTAAAAATAAATGGTTTTTACGAACATTAATGGTTGACGATCATTTTTTTGTATGACATAATCACAGTGTAATAATTATTGATCACACGGAGGTATTTATCGTATGAATTCTGAAATGAGTTCAAAGTCGGGCGTTGCTGGCTGGTTAGATCGTGTTTTCCATCTTTCGGAAAATAACACCAGCGTTAAGCGTGAATTTTTAGCGGGGCTGACAACATTCGTTGCTATGGCCTATATTTTATTCGTTAACCCTAGTGTTTTAGGGGATGCAGGGATGGATAAGGGGGCAGTTTTCACTGCTACTGCTTTATCTGCTATTCTTGGTTGTTTGTTGATGGGCTTTTTAGCAAACTATCCCATTGCAATCGCACCAGGTTTAGGTGACAATGCATTCTTTACTTACTCAGTTGTTTTGGCTATGGGAATTCCATGGCAAAAGGCAATGGCCGGGGTGTTCATCGCTTCCGTTCTGTTTACTTTGGTATCTTTCTTCAAGATTCGTGAAATTATTATTGATGCGATTCCACAAGACCTCAAGTATGCGATGGCAGCCGGGATCGGAATTTTCATCGCATTCGTTGGTTTACAAGGTGGGGGCTTGATTGTTGCCGACAAGTCATCCCTGGTTTCTATCGGTTCCTTCACCGTTCCAACTACTTGGTTGACAATTTTCGGGGTCTTCTTCATTGGGATTTTGATGGCTAAGAAGGTTCCAGGTTCAATCTTTTATGGGTTAGTTGCAACTACATTGCTTGGTTTGGCAACTGGTTTGATCAAGATGCCAACGCACATTATCTCCACTGCTCCAAGTATGAAGCCAACTTTCGGTGTTGGGTTAGAACATCTGTCTGTTCTCTCTAGTCCACAAATGTGGGCCGTTGTCCTGATCTTCTTCTTAGTTGCTTTCTTCGATACTGCCGGAACTTTGATCGGTTTGGCACAACAAGCTGGGATCATGAAGGATGGCAAGATGCCACGGATCGGTCGCGCTTTGATGGCTGACTCCCTGTCCATGCTTGGTGGGGCTGTCATGGGGACTACACCAACAGCTGCTTACGTTGAGTCTTCAGCCGGGATTGCTATCGGTGGTAAGACTGGTTTAACAGCAGTGGTAACGGGGATCCTGTTTGGGTTCAGTATGATTTTCTCCCCATTGCTGACAGTGGTTACTTCCCAAGTAACAGCACCAGCACTGATCGTTGTAGGTGTATTAATGGTTTCTGCTTTACGTGATATCCAATGGGATAAGTTCGAAGTAGCATTGCCTGCTTTCTTGGTAGTTATCGGGATGCCATTGACTTACAACATTTCTTACGGAATTGCCTTTGGGTTCTTGACTTACCCAATCATGATGGTGGCAGCAGGTCGGCGGAAGGATGTCAATCCGATTATGTGGATTCTCTTCCTGCTCTTTATCCTTCTGTTATATGTATTGAACATTTTGCACTAAACAGTAATTTAGATTTTAACTATTACTGACTGTAACCTTGATCAAAGGAGAATCGGAATGTTAACAAAAGAATTGCTCGCAGATTATATTGATGCAGGTGCTGCTAAGAAAAAAGCTGATTTGGTTATTCAAAATGGGACATTGATTAACGTTAATACTGGTGAATACTATCCAGCTGATGTTGCGGTCTACAAGGACAAGATCGTAGCGGTAGATCCTGATGTTTCTGATTATATTGGTGAAGACACCAAGAAAATCGATGCTACTGGCAAGTATCTTGCACCAGGTTTGATCGACTGCCACATTCACGTTGAATGCAGCAAGATGGGAATGACTCGCTTCGCACAAGCTGTTGTTCCACGAGGGACAACCAGCATCATCACTGGTTTTGATGAATATATCTCCGTTTTAGGCTTGAAAGGGTTAGATGATATCTTTGCTGAAGTCGATGCCTCACCATTGAAGGTATTCTGGGGCATTCCATATAAGACACCATATACTATTCCAACTTCAACTATTGCTTATAACATTGAAGGAGTAGACCACGATGAATACCAAACACATGAGAACTGTTATGGGGTTTGGGAAACTGTTCGTGAAGCGGTCCAAACTAAGGAACCAACCACGATGCAGGCTTTAGTGGCAGCACGCAAGAACCACCAACCAATCTTTGGTTGCTCACCAATGGCACGGGGCAAGGAGCTCAATGAATTCTTGATGAGCGGGGTTCAAGTAGACCACGAAAGTTACGATCATGAAGAATTTTTGGAAAAGGCGCGTAAAGGAATTCACATCGTAGTCCGTGAATCTGCTGTAACGCAATTCTTGAAGGAAAACATCCGTGCTATTACTGAAGGAGCAGCTGGTGCAGCTCGGCACACTAGTTTCTGTTCTGATGATGTCAATGCCCGGTATATCTTGGAAAATGGACACATTGATCACATGGTACGTTTAGCAATCAAGGCCGGGGTTGACCCAATGACTGCTATTCAAATGGCAACAATCAACGGGGCTGAAGCCTGCAAGATTGATGGGCAAGTTGGTTCAATTGCACCAGGTAAGGATGCGGATATTCTCTTGGTTGACCAACCAGGAACATTTAATATTCAATCTGTAATCAGTAAGGGGCAAATCGTGACTGAAGATGGGGTCAACAAGTTTGATTACCAGATTCCAGAACGCTCAGCCGCACTGGTGCACACTGTACAACGTGACCTCACTACGGCAGCCGACTTTGAATATCACGTAGACATTACTAATGGGACGGCAGAAGTTGAAACAATTAACAGTATTGGACCATTCGTACGTAAGCGGCGTGATGTAGAGCTGGATGTAGTTGATGGTGTGGTTCAACCAGATCCGGAAAAAGATGTAGCCTTAGTTTCTGTCTTAGAACGTTATGGAATCAATGGTAACCAATCATTGGGGTTCATTTCTGGTTGGTCCTTTAAGAAAGGTGCGATTGCTACAACTGCTTCCCCAGACGACAACAATATCGTGGTTGCTGGTGTCAGTCGGGAAGATATGGCTCTCGCCGTTAACACCCTGATCGAAAACGATGGTGGGCAAGTGGTTGTTATCGACGGTGAAGTTGTTTCCTTCTTACCATTACCAATTGCAGGGATCGCCTCTGACTTAGAGCCAGAAGCATTGGCACAAAAGGAAGTGGAACTGGATCAAGCTGCTCAACAAATTGGTAGTCGCCTCCCTGATCCAATCTTTTACCTTTCCTTCTTACCTATCACAGCTATTCCTGACTTGGCCATCACTGATGGTGGGAATGTTGATTATCCAAAGCTTAGTTACTTTGATCCAATTTTAAAGGTTACTGCTAAGTAGTAAATATTAATCATACAAAAAATCCAGGCCTTCGTGTGAAGACCTGGATTTTTTATGCTTTCAAGGTGACAATCATCTGCAATTGTCCATCCTTGTAGTTGGCTTGGGTTTTGCCCTTAAATAAAGCGACAATTCGCTGTGCCATTGAGAGGCCAATGCCAAATCCGGTTTGAGTTTTATTATGACTGTGATGGGAAGAATCACCACGGTAGAAGCGGTCAAAAAACTTTGTATAGTCTTGGTCTTTACCGGCAGCATAAGTATTAGCAACAGTCAAAATGGCATTTTTAGTAACAGGATTCTTGTGCAGGGTGATAGAGATAGTTCCTTGTTCATCGCAATACTTAACGGCATTGTCGAGCAAAATGTTGACTAGTTCATAAAAGTAGTTTTGGTCGGCTTTAATTTGGATATCGTCATCAACAAAAGCTTCTAGTTTCTTAGAATTTTGATCAGCAACCCCTCGGAAACTATTAGCGATCTCAGTCACTGTATCAGTAGCGTTGACAGCAGTCAGGGTGATTTGGGGATGCTCTTCCATTCGTGCCAAGGAGATCAGCTCATTGACGAGACGAGTTAAGCGGGTGACCTGTTGCTTATTACTAGTGGTCAGCTCAGTTTCCCCAGAAAGCATTTCCTGCATCTCTGTATTAGCGGAAATGATGGTCAGAGGAGTTTTAAGCTCATGGCCTGCGTTGGTAATGAATTCTTTTTGACGTTTTTCAGCTTGGATAATAGGTCTAATAGCTCGTTTGGAAAAACCAATCAAAAGGCCAGTATACAAAATCATGCTGATGATCCCTACAATAACGGTAAAACGGATGATTTCGCGGGTTTCGGCTGTCAGGATAGATTTATCCAAGAATACAATCAATGTTTGCTTTTTAGTCTTTTTTATCCGGTAAGCATAGGCGGTTTTTTGATAGTAAACATTCCCTTCTAATTTAGGGGTGTTTTTAACTTGTTGAGCAAACGTTCTAATCGTTGTGGGAGGAACAGTCATGATATGGCTGTCATCAATAAAGACTTTGTTGGTTTTGTTGTCAATCGTTGCACTAAAGTAACGATATTGAAAAATTCCTTCCCGAGTCGGTTGTGTTTTGAAAAAATCATTGCGGGGTTGTTGGTTGGCTGCTTTACGGTTCAGACTACCATCTTGAGCAATTAACATTGTTAAAACATTGTCGACAACTTTTTGACTACGATAGTAGGTTAGAGCTGAGATCCCCCCGATTAAGGTTAGAAGGACGGCTAACAGAGCGGTACTAGAGATGAGAATGAAACGATTACGAAAATGACGAATCATATGCTCACCTCCTAAGCTGAAGCTGGTGGTGCTTGGAGTTTAAAGGGACCAACCTGTGCACCGATAATGGAGACGGTTGAACCAATGGCAGCTAACTTCTGACGTAGGTAAGAGATGGTGAACCAAACGTCATCTTCATCAGCTTCTTCATCATCGTCATCCCAGGTATGGGTGAGAAGTGTCGTGACACTGAGTTCTTTTTCAGCATTAAGCACTAGATATTGGAGCATTCGAGTTTCTTTGGGAGAAAGGCTAATTGAGTTGTGACTAACTAGGGTCCCTTCGTTAGTATCCAAAGATAGGTCGCCAAAAGTTAAAGTATCGGTATCGTAAGCTTCATTGCGCCGTTCGATAGAACGTAATCGTGCTAGCAGTTCTTTAAGGGAGAAGGGCTTGGTGAGGTAGTCATCAGCACCGGTGTCCAACCCTAAAACACGGTCATCGATTTCGGCTTTAGCAGTTAACATCATAATATATGTCCTGTCACCCCGAGCCCGGATTTCTTTCAAAGCTGTAATGCCATCTTTAACTGGCATCATAATATCGAGAATGATCGCGTCGTAAGCGTTGGTTGCTGCTAAGTCGACGGCTTCTTGACCGTTATGGGCAACATCAACGGTATAATTTAGACTCTGGATCGCCATTGTGACGACCCGAGCGAGTTGTTCTTCATCTTCAGCGAGGAGAATACGCATAATAATTCACTTCCTTTTATCTAATCAGCGGCATTGATTAACTGCCGAATCGTTTGCATTTGAACGTCGCATGATGCCAATTGATCGGCGCAACGCTTGAGCTCTTTTTCAATCCGTTGGGGATTAGCGATATTATGTTTATATTTCATTTCGTGTTCTAAACTGGCCCACGAGTCCATTGCGATTGTGCGTAGCTGGACTTCAACAAAGTAGTGTCCCGGAGTATGACCATCAATATCAACGTGAGGAGTGACAACATCAAGAATAATATGGTAGCTCCGGTAGCCATTAGGTTTGGCATTTTTAATGTAATCTTTTTCTTGAATGATTGAGCACCACGAAGCGTGTTTGAAATACTCTAGGCAGCGATCAATGTCGTCAATGAAGTTACACACAATACGAATACCCACAGCATCTTTACATTTACGCAGGGCCGAAGTCGTTGTTGCCGGGTATCCTTTGCGGAGACACTTTTCTTCCATACTAGCAGGAGTCTTTACCCGACCGATTAGATGTTCAAAGAGTTTGGGTTGACCGTTTTGTTGCATTTCTTGATTAGCGGCTAGAATACGCCTTTGCACCTCTGTCAGTAAAGTAGTTAAGGTAGTGTGATATTCGCCATAGATACTCATGATTAATCCCTCCAATTAAGATTATTATACCAAGAGAATTTTTGTGTGAACTATAACGAAGGATAATGCTAAAAAAACTTAAATGTGAGTAGAAAATAATTTTCGTGGTAAGGCGGTGGGCTAAGCTAAGACGATGGTTGGTGCAAAGCGCCACGACCTTCGTTTTAGCTTAGATAATAGACTTGCGGTTGTTTTTCACGTTACTCAAAAAACTTTAGCGATTAAAGACCGTGGTGCTTGGAAAAAGTCTAAGGAATTTAAAAAGCACTAGCAACCACGTTACCGAAAACGTTGATTTCTAGTGCTTTTTATTGTTTGCTATGGTTTTATTTAAAAAGCTGTTTTTTCCAACCTCTCATTTATCAAATTTTAGATATTAAGCACTTTGTCGAGGAAGCTCTTAGTATCAGGGTGTTGTGGATTGGTAAAGATTTCTTCAGGGGTTCCTTGTTCCCGAATTTTACCGTCGTGGAAAAAGACCACCCGATCGGCAACTTGCTTGGCAAATCCCATTTCATGAGTTACCACAATCATCGTCATCCCATCGTTGGCCAGATCTTTCATAACTTGAAGAACGTCGCCAACCATTTCTGGGTCTAATGCACTGGTTGGTTCATCAAAGAGCATGACGTCAGGTTTCATTGCTAATGCTCGTGCGATAGCGACCCGTTGCTTTTGCCCCCCAGAAAGAGTTTGTGGACGGACATCAGCCTTATCTTTGAGCCCTACTAGTTCTAAATAGTGGAGCGCATCTTTCCGAGCTTGCTCAGGAGTAGCTTTGTGGAGTTCAATCGGGGCAAGCGTGATATTGTCAAGAACTGACATGTTAGGGAAAAGGTTGAAGTGCTGAAACACCATGCCGATATTTTCGCGTACTTTATTGATATCAGTTTGTGGATCAGTGATGTCGTAGCCATCAATGATGATTTGTCCGCTGTTGGCTTCTTCTAGTTTGTTAATGCAACGAAGAAATGTACTTTTCCCTGACCCGGATGGGCCAATCATGCAGACAACTTCGCTGGGTTTAACATTGAGGCTGATTCCAGTGAGAACTTCATTTTTGCCATAACTTTTGTGGAGATCAGTCACTTGGACTTTATATTGTTCTGCCTGTGTCATTGTTTATCCCATCCTTTTTTGAATATATTTAGATAACCATGTGAGTAAAGTAATGATGATGACATAAATCATGCCGATGATCAGCCACATTTTGAAACCTTCCATGTTTTGAGAAATAATAACCGTCCCCGTTTGGGTCAGTTCCATAACCCCAATAGCTGAGAGAATAGAAGTATCTTTCAAAGTAATGATGAATTGGTTGACCAATGATGGCACCATAATCTTCAATCCTTGCGGAGCAATAACCTTGCGTAGTGCTTTATGGTAGGGCAACCCTAGGGAGCGGGCTGCTTCCCATTGCCCTTGATCGACAGCATCGAAGCCACCTTTGACGATGGCACCAATATAAGCTCCTTCATCTAACATTAGAGTTAAAATACCAGCAGTGAAAAGTGGAATCTTATGACCTGTGAGGTTAGGAATTCCCATGTAAATGAAGAAGGCTAAGACGATCATTGGCAGCCCCCGAAAGACGTAAATGATTGTACTTGATAATGCCCGGGCACCTTTGTTTTGCATAATTCCTAGTACTCCAAGGATTAAGCCAAAAACTAAAGCGCAGAGAATGCCGATTACGGTTAATTGGATTGTTTGCCATAAACCATTGAGGAGGGCGGCCCGATTAGCCTTGATTAAACCTAAGAAACTAGAATCACTAGTTTTTTTATTAGTGACATTACTCTTAGTGTACTTATCAACCAATTTTTGTAAGCGCCCAGTTTTTTGCATCCATTTAATACCATCGTTGACTTTAGCTTGGAAAGCTAGGTTCTTATCTTTTTGGAAAGCAATTGCCACTGGTTGGGAATCGATAGCCTTTTTAGAAACAACTTTGAGTGGCATTCCCTGTTTGATTCCGTAGCGAATAACAGGTTCATCATCGAAGGTAGCACTGGTATTGCCAATTTTTACGTCATTCCACATTGTGTTAGAAGAATCGAAATATTTAATCTTGTAACCGTACTTTGCTTGATTCTTCTTTAAGTAAATAGCAGCACTTGTTCCGGGTTTACTAGAGACAACTTTGCCTTTGAGCTGGCTAAGACTAGTGATCTTACTATCTTTAGCAACAGCCATTACAACACCACTAGTATAGTAGGAACGAGAAAAATCATATTTTTGTTTTCGTTCATCGGTAACACTCATTCCGGCCATGATGGCATCAACCTGCCCGGATTCTAAAGCTTGCAAGTCACCATCAAAACTCATTGGTTTTAATGTGTACTTGAAGTGTTCATGTTGAGCAATTTGTTGTAATATTTCAATTTCAATACCAGGATTTTTACCTTTATATGTTCCCTGGCTATCTTGGATTGCAAAAGGAGCAAAGGTATTATTGGTTGCGATTGTGTATGTTGGTTCATCAGCGCGAGCCTGCTGATTGTGTACCCCCAATATTCCTGTAATAAT
>HHCFJ05602__coassemble_303_pt1 | contig 46181 bp, 47 predicted proteins | sample HHCFJ05602__metabat2_low_PE_014 | metagenome-assembled genome bin HHCFJ05602
TATGGGTTTTTCTGTCCACTAAAATGTTCAACTTAAATTTTACAATCTGCCATATGTTAAGAATTTTCCTGGGCAATGACGTGGGTGCTAAAATATGCTATTATTACAATTAAAATACAGATACTAGAGAGGATTAACGAGTATGAAGGCAGTAGGAGTTATGGCTCTACTGGGAATTATTAGCCACTTTGGCTTTATTATTCTTGCTTTTATGGGATTACAAACCTTGCGCCTAGATCGTTATTTTATGAAGGAGCAACAAGCGATGTTTAAACTTGTCCTAATCATGTTAGCGGTCGCAATCGGGTTTGGTTGTAGTTCCTTTTTCCTGAGTTTTATTGATAACGTACGCAATTTATCATTCTTATTCTAAAATTTTCGAATAGTCATTAGTGGAGGATATAAAAGTGGAAAAAATTATTGTCCGCGGGGGAAATCGTCTTGTTGGCACAGTGGAAATTGAAGGCGCTAAAAACGCCGTTTTGCCAATTTTGGCAGCGTGTATCATGCCAGATGAGGGACGAACTACTCTGTATAACGTGCCGGTTTTATCAGATGTATATACGATGAATAACGTTATCCGTTTCTTAAACGTTGAAGTAGGGATGGATGAAGTAAATAAGACAATTATTTTGGATGCAACCAAACAGCTTTCGTATGAAGCACCTTTCAAATATGTGTCTAAGATGCGGGCTTCAATTGTTGTTTTGGGACCATTGCTGGCACGTTTAGGCCGGGCTAAAGTAGCTATGCCTGGTGGATGTGCAATTGGTTCACGTCCAATTGATCTCCACCTCAAGGGAATGGAAGCCATGGGAGCAGTCATTGAACGTCACGACGGCTATATCGAAGCGCATGTTGATGGTCGGTTGCACGGAGCCAACATTTATCTTGATTTTCCTAGTGTGGGCGCTACGCAAAATATCATGATGGCAGCAACATTAGCTGAAGGGCAAACCGTCTTGGAAAATGTTGCCCGTGAGCCTGAAATTGTTGATCTGGCTAACATCTTGAATAAGATGGGGGCAGACATCAAGGGTGCTGGGACTGAGACCATCCGGATCAACGGGGTTGAACACTTGCACGGGGTAGAACATACTATCATCCAGGACCGGATTGAAGCCGGGACTTTTATGGTAGCAGCTGCCTTAACCCAGGGGAATGTCTTGGTGAAAAATGCTATTGCTGAACACAATAAGCCTCTGATTTCAAAGATGCGGCAAATGGGGGTTGAAGTCATTGAAGAGGACCAAGGCATTCGGGTTATTGGTCCAGAAAAGCTAAAGCCATGCACGGTAAAGACACTGCCTCACCCAGGTTTCCCCACGGATATGCAGCCCCAGATGACTATTTTACAATTGATGGCTGACGGGCCTAGCGTTCTTACCGAAACTGTTTTTGAAAATCGCTTCATGCACTTAGAAGAACTTCGGCGGATGAATGCTGATTATCGGATTGAAGGCAATTCGGTAGTCCTTTATGGACCAACTAAGTTTAATGGCGCCGAGGTAGCTGCAACTGACTTGCGGGCAGCTGCAGCGCTGATTTTAGCTGGTTTAGTAGCGGAAAATATCACGCAAGTAACGCACTTAGAATATTTGGATCGGGGTTACTATCATTTCCATCAAAAGCTAGCCAGTTTAGGGGCTGAAATTAAGCGGGTTAATGATATTACAGCTGACGAAACTTACGCATTCAATCCGCAAAGAGCATAACCATTAAAAAGTTAGGGCGATCATAGTAACGATCACGCTAACTTTTTTATGTGGTTTTATAAAAGCGCCAATTCGTGCTATAATAATATGCTGGATTAGTTACCTCTGTAATCGGGGTAGATATTTAAACTTAGAGGAGAAAAAATGGCTAAAGATATTGGGATCGATTTAGGGACAGCAAATGTATTGATTAATGTCCAAGATAAAGGAATCGTTTTGAATGAACCTTCAGTTGTCGCAATTGACACTAAAAGTGGCCGTGTTTTAGCGGTTGGTTCTGAAGCTTACAAGATGGTAGGGAGAACTCCAAGTAATATTCGGGCAATTCGTCCGCTTAAAGATGGGGTGATTGCAGATTTTGACATGACAGAACAAATGCTTTCTTATTTTATTAAGAAGCTAAATGTTAAGGGTTTTATGTCCAAGCCAAATATTTTGATTTGCTGCCCAACCAACACTACTGATATTGAACGCAAAGCTATCCGTCAAGCGGCTGAAAAGTCAGGTGGTGGTCAGGTTTATCTTGAAGAAGAACCAAAAGTGGCAGCAATTGGGGCTGGTTTAGATATCTTCCATCCTCATGGCAGCATGGTTATTGATATTGGTGGGGGGACTAGCGATATTGCTGTTCTTTCACTGGGTGATATTGTGGCTAGCCGTTCTTTACGGGTTGCCGGTGACAAGTTAAATGCGGATATTGCTAACTATGTCAGAAAGAAACATGGTCTGCAGATCGGGGAACGGACGGCAGAGAAGGTTAAAATCGAAATCGGGACTGTGATTAAAGATAGCCGTGACCAAGAAATGGATGTGCGCGGACGCGATGTGGTTGATGGTTTGCCAAAAACAATTGTCTTGTCATCAGCAGAGGTTGAAGAAGCACTGCGCGACACCATGATGGCCATTATCACAGCAGCTAAGGATGTTTTGAGTGTTACACCGCCAGAATTAGCATCTGATATTATCGACCGGGGCGTTGTGCTCACTGGTGGGGGTGCCCTCCTAGATGGTATTGCCCGGTTATTTGCTTCTGAACTGCAAGTGCCAGTGGAAATTTCAGAAACACCACTGGATGATGTCGCAGTTGGGGCAGGCAAACTACTCGGCCATCTGGAAAAAGGCGCAAAGAAGAGATAAGAATTGTTAACGCTAATTAATAATTTGATAAAGCAATGCTTGATCTTGCCGATCAGGGTTTATCAACGGTGGATCTCGCCACTTTTCCCACCGACTTGTCGGTACACCCCAACGTGCTCTAACTACATGTTACAAGCACTGCAAAAACATGGACCATTCAAGGGATTATTGATGGGGATAGCCCGCATTTTGCGGTGTCATCCCTTTGTCAGAGGTGGGATCGATCCTGTTCCGGACAAGTTTACTCTTTTGCGCAATGAGCAACCTTACAATAAAACTAATGATAGGCATTAGCGGGAGGTCAATTTAGTGTCAAAAAAAGAAAAAAACATTGCAATTATTGAAAATGAACGGATGGTTAAGGGACAAGTTGTTCTTGACTTGTCAATTGATCATCGTTCCCTGGGGACAGTGACCCAGAGTGGTGACGAATTTGTAGCCAAGTTACCAAACGGTGAAGTTTTTCGGGCTAAGCAACAAGACGAAGCTGTTAGTTTCTTGATTAGAGAATACCATCTACACCAAGGGCGTTAAAAAAGGGTTAAGCGGTTTTTAACACCCTTTTTTTGTATGTCTTTTTGTGTATACTAAACTTATCAATAAAAAAGGAGACAAACAATCGTGGTTAAAAAGACTTTACGTCAAATTAATCGTGAGGAAGAAGATGCCCGGATCGACTGGGGAATCATCTTTTGTGTTTTGGTGCTTGCAGTCATCGGACTAGCTTCGATTTATGTTGCGTTGCGCCATGATACTAGTACTGTCAGCATTGTCCGGACCATGTTGTCACAGTTTGTGTGGTATGTAATCGGAACGGTGGCAGTAATATTTTTGATGCAATTTGATGCGGAACAGTTGTGGAAGATTGCACCAATCGCATATGGTTTGGGGATCTTCCTCCTCGTCGCGGTCCTGATCTTTTATAGCCGGTCGTACTTCGTGCAAACTGGGGCCAAGAGTTGGTTTGCGATCGGGCCGTTTACCTTCCAGCCTTCTGAAGTTATGAAGCCCGCATATATTTTGATGATGGGGCGGATTATTTCGCAACACAACGCGGAATACTATGAACATACAACGCGTTCGGACTGGCACCTTTTAGGGAAGATGTTTTTATGGACATTACCGGTGGCAGTTTTGCTGAAGTTGCAAAATGACTTTGGGACAATGCTGGTGTTCTTTGCTATTTTAGCCGGGATGATCTTGGTTTCAGGGATCACTTGGAAAATTATTGTTCCTGTTGGGACAATTGGGGTTGCCCTGGGCAGCACGGCTATTTTTCTAGCCGTTTACGCACGCGGAATCTTGGAAAAAATTGGTTTCCATACTTACCAGTTTGAACGGATCGATGCCTGGTTAAACCCTTCCGGTAGTACCGATAACAAGAGTTACCAGCTTTATCGGAGCATCCAAGCGATTGGGTCCGGCAAGCTGTTTGGCAAAGGGTTCAATGTATCGAACGTTTATGTGCCCGTTCGGGAGTCAGATATGATTTTCTCTGTTATTGGGGAAAACTTTGGCTTCATTGGTTGCTGTGTCCTGATCTTTATTTACTTGTTATTGATCTTCCAGATGATTCAGGTAACTTTCGATACTAAAAACGAATTTTATGCTTATATTTCAACTGGGGTAATCATGATGATCCTGTTCCACGTATTTGAAAATATCGGGATGGGAATCGGCTTGCTACCACTGACAGGGATTCCACTGCCTTTTGTCAGTCAGGGGGGGTCTGCGCTGATTGGGAATATGATCGGGATCGGACTCCTAATGTCGATGCGCTATCATAATAAGAGCGACATGTTTAGTACCAACGAAAACTTCAGATAATAACAAAAACAGGGCATTGTGATTTGAAGTAAGTAAAAAGTTAAGCAGTTAAGGCATGATGCTGGTAGTTATTCTACCGGTATCATGCCTTTTGTTTTTAAAGCGGGTAAATGTGTCAGAAAAAGAAACAGTTCTTCACCGAATGATTGAAGAACTGTTTTTTCAGTAAATGATTAATAATTGGAACGGTTTAGTTCGCTTAAAAACTCTTCGTATTTCTCAAGATACATAGATACAGAGTATTCCTCACGAAATTCATTATTATGCCAGGACTTAGCAATGTATGCAACAGCTAAGTCGTGAGCAATTTGTTCATTGGAAATTTTTTCGGCCATAATTCTGCCTTCTTTCATCAAGTAATAAGCTAAGTATAGCAAAGAATTTTTCAGAAAAGCAGAGTTATGAGATTAAAAAGCAAATTCACCGGATGGATAAAAGAACGCTTTCAATTTAGGTGAGTATCCGAACGGTAAGTAGCACCTTATATGAGCAAATAATGTTAAAATAGGTATAGCGCAGATGATCAAAAAGAACGGTAAGATCGGCTTGAAAGGAAAACAACATGGAGCATGACGAAATTATCTATTATGACGGCGTTAGTTTTGAACAAGCGGAAAAGATTGCTAAAGAGTATGCTAAAAAAGAAGGATTGATTATGGGAACCTATGAAGGCTCGGGGGTGAAAGCCCCTTGGGTGCTCGGAAGCAATTATTCTTGGGCAGCATGGTATCCCGAATACGAAGGGAAAATCATCGGCTTGCCAGGACACATTGTTGTTGATGACGATACAGGTTTACCGACATATGCGATGTTTATGTGATATAAAGAGTCGTAATTACAAGATGAGGTTGTATGTAGCTTTATTGGTGGCACATAGGTAATATACAGGAAAGGTGATATTGTGGAACGAGGATCAAAGAATAATGAAGTAGAAGAAACTTTGGATATTTTTCAAGATCCAGCTATTACCGCCGAAGAAGAAAGACAATATATTAGAGAATTCAAAAAAATAGAGCCTGAACTGATGAAAAAATATCCAGACTACCGAGCTCTTTTGGAGGAACTCGATTTACTCTAAGCTTAGAGGATTGGTTAATGTTTATTTGCTTGATAAACATACCAATCCTTTTTTGGTGTGATTTTTAGTAGCAAATATCTGATCTTAGCATGACTTTGAAGATTAAAGTACTGGGGGGATATCGCATAGTGCGTCATTTTCTTGTTTAGCCAGGATGTTTTTTTAATTTTAAGATTAAGCTATAATGAACAATAATATTAGTTGTTAATTAGGAGGAGTAAGAATGGCGGTACTCGAGATCAAGGATTTACATGTGGCAGTCGCAGGAAAAGAGATTTTACAGGGGGTCAATTTAACCCTTCGGACTGGGGAAATTCATGCAATCATGGGCCCTAACGGGACAGGGAAATCAACCCTTTCAGAGGCGATCATGGGTAATCCCAAATATGAAGTGACCCAGGGGGAAATCCTGCTTGACGGTCAGGACCTGTTACAAATGGCTGTTGACGAGCGCGCCCGGGCCGGTCTCTTCTTAGCCATGCAGTATCCGGCCGAGATCCCAGGAGTAACGAATGTTAACTTTATTCGGGATGCAGTCAATGCGCGGCGAGAAAAGCCGATGCCAATCAGAGAGTTCCTCCAAGAGTTTGACCAGGCCTTGGCAACACTCGATATGACAGAAAAAATGGCGGACCGCTATCTAAACCAAGGCTTTTCTGGCGGTGAGAAAAAGCGTAATGAAATTTTACAAATGATGATGATTAAGCCAAAGTTTGCTATTTTGGATGAAATTGATTCAGGGTTGGATATTGATGCTTTGAAGGTGGTTGCCCGTGGGGTTAACCAGATGCGGACGCCAGCATTTGGGGCCTTGATTATTACCCACTACCAACGTTTATTAAACTATATTGTCCCTGATTATGTACATGTAATGATGGGAGGCCGCATTGTTCAGCATGGTGGTCCCGAATTAGCCCAGAAGCTAGAAGCTGAAGGCTATGCAGGTTTGCGGGATGAACTAGGCTTGGACATCAAACTGGTCGATGAAAATTAGGGAGGGGGAAGTGTGATGAAAAAGCAAGCTAACGCCTGCCTGCCTAACTCAACCACGGAGCCAACTTGGTTTAAAGCTTACCGGCAACAAGCCCTCCAAGAGAGCGCTACGCTAGCACGGCCTGTCTTTGAACGGATCGACTATCATCGCTGGCCAATAGCTTTACAGCAATTTGACCAAGCAACAAGTTCCCTTGAGCACACGGCAGTTAGTTCTGATTTATACCAGGATAATACCTTTGTCTGGACGAACAAGCATACGCAATGGTGTCAGCTAGCCCAAAAGTGGCAGGCACAAGGAGTTATCATGTGCGATTGGCATACTGCGCTGACTAAACATGCAGACCTCATTCAGAAGTACTATGGAAAAACCGTTAAGTGGGATGAAAACCAACTTACAGCCCAGCATGCAGCCTGGATGCAGGGGGGATTATTTATTTATGTGCCCCGTAATGTCCAAGTAACTGAACCATTGGTAAGTTATTTGATTCAAGATGCCCGGACACCTGCAGATTTTGTCCCCCATGTACTGCTTGTTGCCACTGAAAATAGTTCACTGACTTACCTTGAGAATCTGCAAACTATTGGCTCAAAAGAAGCAACCGCAAATATTATCGTCGAAGTTGTTGCTCGTCCGGGAAGTCATGTTAGCTTTGCCAGCAGTGATCGTTTGGGCCCAAATACCACAGCATATCTGAATCGCCGGGCTACGGTAGAACGGGATGCCCGGATTGACTGGAGTATGGGGATGATGAATGACGGCAATACTGTAGGCGACTTTGACTCCGACCTAGTTGGTAACGGAGCCCATGCTGAAGTAAAAATTGTAGCGATGACTAGCGCTAAGCAGGTACAAGGAATAGATTCCCGGGTAACCAATAAAGCCCCTAATACCATTGGTCATATCCTCCAACATGGGGTGATTTTAGGAAAATCACAACTAATCTTTAATGGGATTGGCCATATCTTACACGGGGCCAAGGGAGCAGATGCCCAACAAGAAAGCCGGGTTTTGATGCTTTCTAAACAAGGGCGGGGCGATGCTAACCCGATACTATTGATTGATGATAATGATGTTACTGCGGGCCATGCCGCCAGTGTCGGGCGGATTGATGAGGAGCAAATGTATTATTTGATGAGCCGTGGTCTCTCCAAAGAATTAGCAGAAAGATTGGTAATTCGTGGTTTCTTAGGGCCAGTTTTAAATAAAATTCCTGACAAGCATACATTGACAACGCTGGAGAAAGTATGCGAACAAAAATTGATTGAAGGGCAAAAAAATGCGTGATAATTTTGCAACGGATTTTCCGTTATTAAAGCAGATGGTTAACCACGAGCACCTCGTTTATCTGGATAGTGCTGCCACTAGTCAGATGCCTGAGCAAGTAATGGCAGCAATCACTGACTTTAAAAAGACCGATAATGCCAATGTTCACCGCGGGGTGTATACCCTGGCACAACGGGCCACAGAGCGCTATGAAGGAGTGCGCAAGCAAGTAGCAGCGTGGATTGGAGCGAGCGATGCCCGCGAAATCGTCTTTACCAAGGGGACGACTGAGGGGTTAAATTGGCTGGCACGTTCCCTAAAGATTCACCAGGGTGACAAAATCATTCTAACCATGATGGAGCACCATAGCAACATTGTCCCCTGGCAACAGGTCGCCCACCGACTGGGAGCAGAACTTGAATACATTGAAATGACCCCTGATTTTCGATTAGATATGGCAGATGCTCAGCGTAAGATCGACGGGCGGACAGCCGTTGTTGCCACAACGTTGGTTTCTAATGTTTTAGGAACGGTCACTCCAGTGCGTGAACTAGCGCATTTGGCCCACCGTAATGGGGCGGTCATCGTGGCCGACGGTGCTCAGGCTGTTCCCCATATGCCCATCGATGTTAAGCAGTTGGAATTAGACTACCTAACTTTTTCTGGGCATAAGATGCTGGGTCCCAATGGGATTGGCGTCCTGTGGGGGAAAAAGGCCTTGCTAGACGACTTAGATCCGGTAGAATTTGGCGGGGAAATGATTAGTGAAGTTGGTTTGGATGAAACAACCTTCAAACCGACCCCGTGGAAGTTTGAAGCGGGCACCCAGAATATTACCGGGGTAATTGGTTTAGGGGCAGCCATTGATTACTTGCAGATGGTTGGTTGGGAGCAAATCCAACAAAACAATCAGCGATTGGTACAGCAAGCGTTGACCGCGCTGACTAAGATCCCGAGCTTAGAAATCTACGGCAAGCCAACTGATATGGTCCAGACGGGCATTATTTCTTTTAATTTAGCAGGAATCCATCCCCATGATGTAGCGACAGCACTGGATATGCAGGGAATTGCTGTCCGCGCGGGTCACCACTGTGCGCAACCGTTAATGAAAGCCTTAGGGGTTCCAGCCACATGTCGCGCTAGTTTTTACTTATACAATACGACCACTGATGTAACCCGGTTTGTGGATGCATTGGTTGCGACAAAGGAGTTTTTCACGAATGGGATTAGCTAGTTTGAACAATTTGTATCGCGAAATAGTTTTGGAGCATGCACAGTATCCACAAAATAAGGGGAGTTTGCCTAAAGCAACTCATGAGCAAACCCTCCATAATCCTACTTGTGGGGATACAATCACTGTGCAGTTACAAATTCAGGACAATAAAGTTATTCAAGCATGTTTTTCTGGACAAGGATGTTCAATTTCGCAAGCTTCTGCCAGCATTTTGACAGAGGTGGTGCAAGGTCATAGTGTTGACGATTGTCGCCACATGGTTACTGCTTTTTCAGACCTGGTGATTGGACAGGAGATTGAGCCTGCTGACGAACAGTTACTGGGGGACGCGGCTATTTTGGGAAGTGTGGCCCAGTTTCCAACGCGGATAAAATGTGCAACTTTAGCGTGGAAAGCTTTATACCAAGCTATCGGTGCTACTGAGGAGGGACGATAGATGATTGAACCAGATATTAAGGATATTGGTAAAGAATATAAGTACGGGTTCAAAGATAATATTGAGCCGATATTAACCACTGGCGAAGGGCTAACAGCTGATATTGTGCGGCAAATTTCAGCTGCTAAAAATGAGCCTGAGTGGATGTTGGACTTCCGCTTGCGGGCATATGAAATCTACCGTAAGTTACCTATGCCGTCTTTTGGGCCAGATCTAAGCAAGTTAGATTATGAACATATTAATTATTTCCGACGGAGTACGGATAAAGTAGCCCGTAGTTGGGATGATGTGCCCCAAGAAATGAAAGAAACCTTTGAACGGTTGGGGGTACCACAAGCGGAGCGTAAATACTTGGCGGGGTCATCTGCCCAGTATGAATCTGAAGTTGTGTACCACAACATGAAAAAGGAATTTGATAAATTAGGCATTATTTTCATGGATACAGATAGCGCGGTTCAGCAGTATCCAGAACTCGTGCGCAAGTATTTTGGCAAGCTGATTCCCCCGGCAGATAATAAGTTTGCTGCCCTTAATTCCGCTGTTTGGTCGGGCGGGACGTTCATCTATGTTCCCAAGGGAGTCCGGGTTCCAATGCCAATTCAGAGTTATTTCCGGATCAATGCGGGGAACTCGGGCCAGTTTGAGCGGACGTTAATCATTGTTGATGAAGGGGCAAACCTGAATTATGTGGAAGGATGTACGGCGCCTAATTACTCGGCTGATAGTCTCCACGCGGCCGTTGTAGAGGTCAATGTTTTGCCGAATGCTTATTGTCGGTATACAACGATTCAAAATTGGTCCAATAATGTTTATAGTCTGGAAACCAAACGGGCCCGGGCTTTGGAGAATGCAACGATGGAATGGGTCGACGGCAACTTAGGTTCAAAAGTTACGATGAAGTATCCTAGTGTTTACCTTGACGGTCAAGGAGCAAAAGGGACGATGCTGTCAATTGCTTTTGCCGGTAAGAACATTGATTCCGATACGGGGGCACGGATGATTCACAATGCGCCTAAAACAACCTCATCAATTATTTCCAAGTCACTCTGTAAAGATGGGGGGATCGCGGATTATCGCGGTTATGTCCGGTTTGGGCGCAAGAGTGACGGGTCCTTTGCCCACGTGGAATGCGATACAATCATTATGGACGAGCAGTCCAGTAGTGATACTATTCCATACAATGAAGTATTGAACGGCAATGTTTCTATGGAACATGAAGCTAAAGTTTCAAAGATATCAGAAGAACAGCTGTATTATTTGCAAAGTCGCGGAATTTCCGAGCAAAAAGCAACAGAGATGATTGTCATGGGCTTTGTTGAACCTTTTACCAAGGAACTACCGATGGAATATGCAGTGGAATTGAACCGTTTGATCGAATATCAAATGGATGGATCAGTTGGTTAAACAAAATAGGGAGGAAACATACTGGTAAAGCAGCATGTTTCCTCCCTTTTTAGTAGTTAATTTTATTGTGGTAAAGTAAGGTTTTCGAGGTGGGCAAAAACGACCCCTTCCCGGAGCCCCGCATTGGAAAATGTCACCTCAGTAATGTGCAACGTCCGCAACAAGAGGTTGATCGGAATCAAACCACCGATGATAATATCTGCCCGGTTCTTGGCCAGGCCGGGGATATTGGCCCGTTCCTTTTTATCCATGGCTAAGAGCTTGCTAGTGAGGGCGAAGATAGCCTGGGCCGACATCTGGTAACCATGAACTGGAGGAAGCAAGTCTTTAGGGGTATTATGCTTACGCCGGTCAATTTTAGCAATGGATCGGTTGCTCCCGCCTAAAACAATTAACGGGAGATTATGCGCCTTACGGAGCCATTTGATGCCAGTTAACTGCATTTCAGCAAAAGTTAACGCTTCAAAGAGGTTTGCAGCGGAGATAACATCTTCAAGCTGGAAGCGCTGGGTAAGGTTGACCGAGCCAAACGGCATGCTAATAAGCCGTTGGGCCTGGCGGTCATGGACAAGAATGATTTCGGTGCTGGCTCCACCGGTATCTAAGATCAGGCAATCCTGGCGGGCAAAGGTCCGGGTTACTCCCAAATAATCTAAGAAAGCTTCTTGCTCACCGGTAACAACTTGAAAGTCAAAGCCATAGTTTTGTTTGACTTGGTGTAAGAATTCCTGTTGATTTTGTGCCTGGCGCACAGCCGCTGTGGCAATCCCAATCACCTGGTCACAGTTATGGGTTGCAATCAGGTGTTGAAACTTTTCTAAGGCAACCATAGTCCGCCGAATAGGTTCGGGTTGGAGTATTTTAGCTGTTCCCATGTTTTCCGAGAGGCGGACGTATTCTTTTTCGCGGACTAAGATTTGTGGAGCTTGTCCGGGGTCCACCACACTTATTTGCAGCCGAACTGAGTTTGAACCGAGGTCAATTACAGCAATTTTGGTCATGATACTCCTCCTTAATTTTGGTCGTTTAATAACGGAATGAAATGTGACGCTTTTTTGTTACGTCGTTTGCTTTCTTTACGAATTTGCCGCTGCTTTCGTTTTGCTTCGCTGATAAAGAACTCCTGGGCATTAAACGATGTTATCCCGCGGCGATCGATCCGCTTGAATTGCGTGCCAACTAAGTTCCGTGCTTTGACATTATCCCGCCACAAGATATCAAAAATAGCGATCCCCCGTTGCTGCAAGTCGTCTTCTAATACAGGATACAGAATTTCGACCCGGCGGTCCAAGTTCCGCTTCATCATATCAGCACTGGCAAAGTATATTTCTTCTTTACCCCCGTTAGAGAAGTAGTAGATTCGACTATGTTCGAGTAAGCGACCGACGATAGAGTGTACGGTGATATTATTTTTGCATTCTGGAATATCATTGCGGAGACAACAAATTCCCCGGACTATCAATTCGATTTTGACCCCGGCCACTGCCGCTTCATAAAGCTTGGCAATAATATGCGGATCAGAAAGGGAATTCATCTTCATCCGAATCAATGCGGGATCGCCTGCTTGCGCATGGGCAATTTCATTGTCGATCTTGTGACCAATAAACTTGCGAATGTTTTTGGGTGAAAGATGGAGGCGGTGATAGTATGGCGGTTGTGAAAAGCCTGAGAGTGTATTAAATAAGTTAGTCGAATCAATCCCCATTTCGTTGTTGCAAGTAAAAAGACCAATATCAGTGTAGAAGTGAGCCGTGACGTCATTGTAGTTCCCTGTGCCAAAGTGCATATATCGCCGAATACCATCATGCTCTTTACGGATAATAAGGATGGTCTTGGAGTGAGTCTTTAACCCGACAAGACCATATATTACGTGACAGCCCATCTCTTCTAGCTTTTTGGCCCAACGAACATTATTCTTTTCATCGAACCGGGCTTTAACTTCCACCAAGACGGTTACTTGCTTACCTTGTTGTGCAGCTTGGCCTAGGTATTTGATAATTGGTGAATTTCCCGATACCCGGTAAAGAGTCATTTTGATGGCTAAGACTTGCGGGTCAAAGGCGGCTTGCTTGATAAAATTGATGACACTATTAAAGGAGTCATAAGGGTGCTGAACCAAGAAGTCGCGTCGTCTGATTTCAGCAAAAATATCATGGTGTTCATCTAGTTCTGGAACCTGATAAGGGGTAAACGGTGTGAAGCGCAAATCAGCGTGGCCGTTGACTTCCCGCCCCAACTTTTTCAAGAAAGTCAGGTCAATTGGACCGTTGATGTAATAAATGGCCTGAGAACTAACTTTGAGATTAGTGATTAGGCGCCGCGCCAATGCGGAACTAGTTTGCTTTTCAATTTCCAGCCGGACCACACTGCCGTGTTCCCGTTCTTTGAGCTGCTCTTGCACCGCCAGCAACAAGTCCGAAGTATCCCGTTCGGCTACATCAAGGTCCATGTCCCGAATTACCCGGAAAGTTGTGGTTTCATCGATCGTATAGCCAGCAAAGAGGAGGGGGATAAATTCCTTAATGATATCCTCAATTAGAACAAAAGTATTAGGTTCATTGACTACCCGAATCAAGCGCTTGAACAGCTGGGGGATCCGAATGATAGCATATTTAGCCTCAGTACTGGTAGGGAGGTGGAGGCGGACCGCAATATTGAGCGAATTGTTAGCGATGAATGGGAAAGGCCGGGAAGAATCATCGGCCATTGGGGTTAATACTGGATAAACCTCATCGTTAAAATAACGCCGTAAGGCTTCATATTGACCGTCATTTAGATCCCGAACAGAAACGATTTTAATTCCTTGTTTAGCTAGTAAGGGGATAAGTGAGCGGTTATAAGTGGTATAACGCCGTGCCACCATGTGGTGCTCCTTTTGGTTAATCGCTTCAATTTGCTCGGCAACAGTTAGGCCAGCAGCATCCTTTTTTTCGACATGGGCGGTTTTTAACTTGTTAAGGGAGGCAACCCGGACCATGAAAAATTCATCGACGTTGCTTTGGGTAATACCAAGAAAGTTTGCCCGTTCGAGTAAGGGGTTTTCGGGGTCACGTGCTTCTTCGAGCACCCGGCCGTTGAAGTCGATCCAACTTAATTCGCGGTTAATAAAAAAATCAGGGTTTAAAAATTTATTTTTCACTTTCATTTGTTAACAATCATCCTTTGTTTGAGCTGGGGGCGGATCCCAAATACAGTAGTAAATAAATTAGCACTTCGGTTAAACGTCCATTTTTCTAGGGTCAAGTCATCAGTGGAATAAGCAGTAACAATGAGGGTGTTGGCTTTTAAAGAGATGCTAGTTTTAGTCACCTTTTGTTCAAAAGCTGCATCAAGTGCACCTGCTAAACGTAAAATTGCCACTAATTTAGCGATGATTAAGCCGGTACTTGGTGGGATCTGGGCTAACCGTTCATTGATCTGCTGGCGTGAGGTCTGGAGATTATACAGCCGGGCTACTTCAGCAATAATTTGGATTTGCGTTTGTGACAGGCCTAATAACTTGCTGGCCGTGATGATATAGGCTGAGTGATTAAAATGGTCAGTATGCCCAATAAAGTTGCCAATGTCACTCAAATAACCAGCTAACTCCAACAACAAGCGCTCATCGTGTCCGAGATGGTGAATCTTTTGCGTCTGATCAAAAAGGTGGAGAGCATTGTGGATAACATTATGACAATGATTAAGATCGACATCATAGCGGGCGGCTAAGTATTGGGCAGCACTGACAATCATCGAATCGTAGTTACGTTTGAGCAGGTGGGACTGAATTCCTTCGGCTAATGCCAAGCCTGTCATGGCTGAGATCGAAGTTAGATAAATCTTTTTGACTTTAGTCAGGGCAATGATGCGCTTGAGCAAAATAAGTCGTGCTACCAAGTTAGTTTGTTCGGACAAAGGGATGTGGTATTTTTCCTCTAAGTACTGGTTAGGGGAGTATAGAACCTTCTCATAAATATTGAGGAACTTTTTGCTGGAAAGCTTAGTAAATTTAACGCCTTTTTTGTCTAAGAAAATACGGTTAAGAAAGTTCGCATCTTGAACAATAAGAGTATGACCAGCATCCAGAAAAGGAAATTGATTACGGAAAGAAATCAAATCACTGCCAATGATGTCGTCCAGAATTTCAATCGCATTGGCGGTGGTGTTGGTCGATGAAGATATAACCTCATGGTTTAGTTGTTCGTCGAGCGTGAAGTTCCAATTGGTGTGGAAGGTTTGCTCAGCAAATTTTGAAATAGTGATCGAAGATGATCCGAAATTTAGTAAATAAAAGGACGGATCAGAAATGATTTGTTCATCAAGACTTTCTAAAACACCAATTGCTTTGAGGTAGATCAGCTGGTTCTCATTGAGCCAGTGAATAGTAAAGCCGGTTTGGGTAAAAATCTGTTCCCCAAGGTAAGCTGCTGTCATGGGTTCAAGTAGTTGCCCGTTGGCCCACATTTTAAAAGATGTGACCCCGGTTTCCTTTAGAATCTGCTTGAAACCATGTAAGCCCCGAATGATAGTATCCAGTTCCTGGGTAAATACATGGTTTTTGGCGACAGTAGGGGGAATATCGGCCACGACGGTTTCCAGCGTAGTCATTTTTTTGAGGTCAATGATCTTTAATTTAAGCGAGCGGTATGATAAGTAAATTATTCCATAGTAGTTTGCCATAATATACTCCTATCCTTGTACATTCACTTTTATTTTAGTAGATTGGAAACGGTTTTTAAAGGAGCATTAAGTTAATAACTTGCAAGCAGAGTGTGTTTTTAAAAAATATGAAATAGTAATGGATAAATAACAGTTTTTTCTCGAATAAAAATTATAGTTCCATAATTTTTATGATATATTAATTAGGATGAATTTGTTTGTAATGCCGCATATTGAGCGGGTCATGGGGGCATTTGTGGGATCTGGGTGTTACTTTAAGATGAGAAAGAACCCTGAAAATCTAACTGACAAATTTAGACTTCCATAGTATAATTGCGGTAGCACAAGTTGCCAACCGTATAATAAATAACCAATAAGAACGGAGAAAATGATGACAGATAAGAAATTACACATTGCATTGCTTTTTGGTGGTAATTCCTCTGAGCACGACGTTTCCAAACGTTCAGCTCATAATGTCTATGATGCCCTTGATAAGGAAAAATATCAGGTATCAGTATTTATGTTTACTAAGGATGGATTACTCTTAGGAAACAAAGATTCACTACGGATCTTTGATGGTGAAGATGAAGACCAAGTTGTAGCTGAAGCAACAGCCGATTTGGATTACTCAAACCCATTGGTCAATGTGCAAAGTCTTTCCGAGGTTAAGGATATTGACCTCTTTATTCCAGTTATTCACGGTAACATGGGTGAAGACGGAACGGTTCAAGGTTTGTTCCGCCTCCTCAACAAGCCATGGATTGGTAGTGGGATTACTTCTTCGGCTATTTCCTACGACAAAGATTTGACGAAGCAACTATTAACATACCATGGGATTCGTAATACCCGGTATGTAACAGTTACTCCCGAAACTAGAGCTGAGTACCCATATGCAAAATGCGTAGCTGAATTAGGTGACGTTTTGTTCGTTAAGCCTGCGCGGCAAGGTTCATCCGTAGGGATCCACAAAGTAACTTCTGCAGATGAGTTTGAAGCAGCTTTGGATGATGCTTTCTTGTATGACTACAAGGTCTTGATTGAAGAAGGCATTAAGAACCCGCGGGAAGTAGAATGCTCTGTGATCGGTAACCGGGAACCAGAGGCATCCAAGATTGGGGCGATCGTTGTCCCTAAGGGTGACGCGTTCTATGATTACAACAACAAGTTCGTTGATGCATCCGGAGTGGTATTCGAATTACCGGCTAACATTACGGATGAATTGAGTAAGGAAGTTCAACAAATGTCATTGGATGCCTACAAGGTATTAGGCAACCGGGGTTTGGCACGGATGGACTTCTTGGTTGATGAAAATGACGTACCATACTTTAGTGAAGTAAATACGTTACCAGGTTTCACTAATATTTCTCTTTACCCACAATTATGGGAAATTGATGGTATTACTTACAAGCAAACTTTAAACCGTTTGATCGACTTGGCGTTTGAAGAATTCGAACACAATGCCAAACTCCACTACGACTTCGTTAAGTTGGGAACTGAAAAAGTGGGAACAAAGATTATGCGGCAAACTGAAAAAGATTAATAATTTGCTTAATTAGCATGGGAGCTAGGATTCGCGTTGAATCCTGGCTCTTTTTTGCACTGCTTAATCTAAAGGTTAACAGCGTAGTTGATTATAGGAAGAAAAGGAGGGGGCGCTATGAAATGTGCATGGGCATATGATACAACACCTGCGATGCGCGCATATCATGATGATGAATGGGGGAATCCCCAGCATGATGACCAGCGCTTGTTTGAATTGTTGAGTTTGGAGATTTTTCAAGCAGGCTTGAGCTGGCAAACAATATTGCAAAAAAGACCGGCATTGCGGCAGGCCTTTGCTGCATTTAATATTGACCGAGTGGCGGCCTTTGGTCCGCTGGACGTGGACCGTTTGGTGGCCGATCCGGCTATTATTCGGAACCGGCGCAAGATTTTAGCGGTGATTAATAACGCCCAGGTCTGTCAGCAAATTCAACGGGAACAAAGCTTAGATGAGTATTTTTGGCGTATGGTAGGTGGTGAACCGATTATTAATCATTGGCACAGTCCGACGGAAGTCCCTGCCCAAACGGCCTTGGCCCAGACAATTAGCCAAGTAATGAAAAAACGGGGATTTAAATTTGTCGGTCCTAAAATTATTTATTCCTTTATGCAGGCGAGTGGGATGGTCAATGATCATTTAGATGGATGTTCCCGCAAATTTCACCATGATTAGAGTTAAAAGTGAGTAAGAGGAAGATTTAGGATAAGCGCTTGGAGTGCAAGCTAAGACAAGGCATACAAAAAAGCCGGATGGTGAATTTTTGTTCATTATCCGGCTTATATTACTTAAGTGGTTAATTTGTGGGAAGTACTGCCCCGAAGACATGTAACTTACCATCAGTGTCTTGGTGATAATGCACTCCTTGAATCTCTGGCGTAAAGCCTGGGAAGCGTTCAATTGCGCCCAGGAGGGTCAAAAAGTATTGTTGACTTGTTGCTGTCCACCGTTCACCAGGTGCAACCACAAAGACACCAGGAGGATAAGGCAGGGCTCCTTCTAGGGCAATACGACCTTGGATCTCTTCCAAAGGACACATTTCGCTGTCATTGCGCATGAAACGCTTGTCTGCCTGGTAAGGAGTTAACGGATAGTCATCAAGATGGGGGTTAGCAAACAATTCTTTTTGGAGTGTAAAAGTATCGTTAGCGCGGTAGTAGTTGTGCATTTCATTACAAAGCTGTTGGATGGTATAGCCGTGGTAGCGGTGTTGATGAGTGCGATAGACTTGACCTAAGACTTGTTCCAAAGGTGCGTCGGCCAAATAGAGGCGTTCAAAGGTCATCAGAGCATCAAATAAAGCAGCGAACTCTTCGGGACCATCACCTGGTGATGGGAGGAACAGGAGTGAGTTAAGGTCCGCTTTTCCTGGAATGATGTCATGCTCTAGCAGGTAAGCTCGAACGATTGCACCAGGGATACCAGTAGACTCATACTGGTGGTGACGAAGGTCTACCCCAGGGAGAGCAAGTGTAATTTTAACGGGATCAACGATGGCTTCGTCGGTTGCGTTATTGGCAAACCCGTGCCAGTTATCTTGCGGGGCAATCTGCCAGTACTGGTCATTTGTACAGAGCTCGCTCGTGGGAATATCTACCCATTTTTTACCAGCGACAGTAGGGGGTACAAATGGGCGGAAGAGCTTAGATTCTTTGAGCAGCCGTTTCCTAAAGTTAATTGTATGGACTAATAATTCTTGCCACCATTTATAGTTAGCTTTTGCTTGAGCCAAAGCAGCATTGGTGACTAGCGAAGCATACAGAGGGTATGAATAACTAGAGGTAACAAACTTCAAGTAAGCGTTATTAAAATGAATATGATCGACGTACCGCTTTTGTCCCCGTAAGTGATGGTCCTTTTTCAGGATTTGCGAAACCTGAGTCATGCCTCCTTGCTGCTTGTGGATTGATTGGGTTACTAAGATCCCGGGGTCATCTGGCCCATACTCATGTTGTAAAGGTGAGAACCGTTGCAACAAGGGAAGGTACTGTTCATAGCCAGCCCAAGCACAATCAAAGAGGATATAGTCGCAGAGATGGCCGATCTTTTCAAGAATCCATTCAGGGTTAGTTAAGATACCATCGTATGTCTCTGCTTGAATGATCGCCATTCTGAAGGGACGCTTAGCATGGGCTTTTTCAGGGTCAACCTGCGCGATACGGCGACGGAGGGCTTGTTCATCGAGTTCGTTACCGTCCATTGCGCCAATCATTCCTAGGGGATTACGGGCAGTATTGACGTAGATAGGACGTGCTCCCTGGATCATTAGGGCACTATTGTATAGCGATTTATGGTTATTTCGGTCAAACAAGACCAAATCGCCAGGATTGAGGACAGCACTAGCACAGACTGAATTAGAAGTTGTTGTCCCATTGGTAACGAAGTAGACTTTATCTGCCTGGTAAGCCTTAGCAGCGGCTTGCTCCGCAACGAGGGGGGACCCCGCATGGGTCATCATATCCCCAAGTTCAGGTACAGTATCTGAGGTATCAGCATAGAGCATGTTTTCGCCAAAGAAGCGATTAAATAAACTGCCAGCAGGATGTTTACTGTAATACAAGCCATTGTGATGGCCAGGCGTGGTAAAACTTAACGGACGACGATCAGCAAAGTTAACCAAGTCACGTAAAAAAGGTGGGATAACTTGCTCATAGTATGTCTGCGCCTGGCCTGCGATTTGCTGGCGGACGGTAGTCGGGTTTTCGGTTCCCAAAAGGCGGATAATAGGAAAATCTAAGCCAGACTGGTCACGAAGGGCGTAGGCTAGTTCATATTCATGGTCGCTATCAGCAGTGATGACAACTGCTAACAGCTCTGCTGGATCTAGGTGGTTAGACAAAGGTACGTGCTCCCATTTAGCGGGTAAAAAAGAAAAAAGGTGCTGGGGAGCGGCTATTTTGAAATATGTATTCATAGTATGACAACAGCGCAATGCTGTAACTCCTTTCATAGATAAATCTTGACAAAATAAATCCCTGGAACTCACTGGAGTGCCAGGGGATAACTTTATTTATTCAAGTTTTGTTCTTTGCGTTTTTGAGCTGCTTTCTTTTGATTCTTGCTTAAAGCAAGCTTGTTATCTAAGTCTGTTCTTACAACTAAAACATCACAAGCAGCTGTCCGGGTAACATATTCAGTTACCGAACCAATTAAAAGACGTTCAACCGCATTGAGACCAGTGGCACCAATTAAAATCAGGTCAATGTGTTCTTTAGCCGGAATATCCTTGGCAATGAGAACCTTTGGTGCCCCATATTCAATTGCATAGCTGATGTTTTCAACACCATTTTGCTTGCCTTCAGCAACGTAGCCTTCCATTGTTTTGCGTGCAGTTTCGGTAACTTGTTCAACCATTTCTGTGTCAAAACTAGAGATGTTTTGGAAAGCCCGAGTATCAACTACATGAACGAGGTGGAGCTTTGTATCTGAGCCGTTTCTTTTTGCTACGGCTACCGCTTTTTTGAAAGCTAGTTCAGATTCATAAGAACCATCAACGGGTACGAGAATGTTTTTGTATTTTTGTAACATATGAATCATCCTTTCTTTACTCCTTACCTTTATTTTACTTGATAAAGTGAACGATTTCAATGGAATTAAAATGCATATAAAAAATGCGCCAATAGTGGTATTATAGCTATTTTTTGACTACTTGATTTTTAAATGTATTGAATGAGTTTACTAAAAAAGTATGCACACTTTTTTAGTTTAGAAGTCCACGTACTTGGCAAAGATTGTCGGAGCCTGTTTGCGCTGTCATAATATTTTCATCATTTAAATTGATCATGGTTTTATGCTTAAAAGCATGGGTAAGTTAAATACTATTGACTTACATCGATCACAGCATTTAGTGTTGCATGTAGCTTTTTCATTGCAATTATTCTTATATGTTTTATGATATAGGAAAGAGGGAGTTTATAACTTCCTACATTCCATATTTAGTTCCTAGGGCTTGATTCCTAACCAACTTAGAATTGATGTAATAGCTGCGGCTGCGGTGAGAATTGCCTCAACTATTTCCAAGTGGTTTTCCAAGTTTCTTTGGAACTTTTTTTGTTAGGAGATTTATTTGGCATCTTTATCACCTCCCCCAGCAACACGATAGAGAGTTGAAATCAGCAAATATTAGTAAGTTTTTTAGAAAGTTGAAATATATTTTGCTGGCTTAAACATTGATATAGCAGTGTTTTTACTGGCTGATAATTATAGAGTAGGGTGAATAGCTGAATGTCGGTGACTATTGCGATTTAGCAATAGTCATAAAAAAGAACAACTAAATGTTAGTTACTCTAAAATTCTAATTTCATTTGTTTAGATTGGAAAATTTTACCAACTAAAATATTATTATTTTTTTCATCGATTCTATAAAAAATAGCGTAACTTTTACCAATTACAATACGATAGGTTTTAACATCAAACCCATATTTAGCTGATACTTCTTCATACATTTCTGGGAATATAGCGGCAAGTTCTAAAGCTCTTTGAATGTTACTAACAAATTTATTGATAGTTTCTTGTGACAAAAATAGTTCATTTTCCCATGTATCAATTAAAGCACTTAAACTATCAGCAAAGCTTTTAGCATAGACTAAGTTATATTCTGTCATTATTGCCACCCATATTTTTTGAAGGTATCTTTCATCTGTGTTTCTGATACAACTAACTCTTTTTCAAAGTCAGCAAAGCTGTCCTCTATTAATTTTTTGTCATGCTCTTTAGCAACATTAGAAATATCAAGAACAAACAAGTTGCCTTTTTTCTCAGCTTGAATAATGTCACCATTAACTAAACCTAGTTCTTTAGGTAGGATAATCCCAATACTGTTACCAATGTTTCTAACTTTAATTTGTCTCATAAGATCACCTCAAATTAATTATAACGAGTTATAACAAAGGGAACAATAAATTAACTAATAAAGTATATGATTATGAAACATTTATAAAAATCTGAAAGAAGGTGACAAATAGTGGTAGTAATGAAATTGATTAATGAGACAGATAAATACGTTGAATATGCACTGTATAATGGCAACAACGAATTTATTGAAAAAATACGTTTTTATAAAGATAGTAAATTCCTTGTAATTGAAGGCAAAAAGAAGATGACCAACCACTATGAAACAACCTCGTACAGATTACTGTTAGAATGTGTGGAAGACAACGTATATCCTAAAGAAATGTCAAAAGGATGGGGATAGCATGGACAACAAGGTTCCAGTACATGTAAAAGGTGTAGAATACGCTGCGAATGCAGAAGATTCTAAAATGCATGTAACACTCAATGTAGATATTTTTGCGAAGCCAGCATTTTATAACATGCACTTAGTAGAGAAGCTGGGACGTAAAGTGAATGAGATTAAATTATAATATTTCGACCTGAGCATGTCGTTAAACCGCTTATTTTTTATGCAGTCAAACCCGTGGCACGGACCACGAAAAATAAATGCGATAGGAGCGATTTTGCATGAAACGGGAGTTTTTGAAGGAACAGGGACTAAGCGACGAACAGATTAAAGCAGTTATGACGGAGCCACGCAATAGCAAGGCTGTAAGCGCCTTGTTGGACTTGGACAAGGTATCTTTAAGTGACAACGGGTTAGAAGGCTTAGATGACCAGTTAACGGCGCTTAAAGAGAGCGATAGTTACCTGTTTAACGTCAAGAACGAGCCACAACCAACTAAAAGCCCGGTAAATGTTGTTTCTGGCCAACCAAAGGCGAAGGAACACCAACGATTAACCTCGCAACCGCAACGTATCAAGAGATTAAGCAGTTCAAGGATAATCATCCGGACGAATACCGAGTACTAACTAAAGATTAGGAGGAAGTTTTTATGGCAAATTTACAAATACAATTAGCACAAATGATTGATCCGGAAGTTATGGCAACCATGTTGAATGCCCAACTCTCTAAACAAATTCGTTTTAGTTCCATTGCCCCTGTTGATCCTACTTTGCCAGGGCAAGCGACTATGGTTTAGCAGTTTTACCAGGTGCAATGCGGCGACTTTCGTCTAGACTTGTAGTTATTTTCCACGTTATCAGGTGTCATAGTGAATAAAAAAGAGGCTGATGAGAAAACAGAGTTTTCTCTCAGCCTCGCGGCTCCGATTGTGCCGTTAATCATCTTTGTAGTTGAACCCGCTCTCAAAGCAGGAAGGCCCACGTAGCCTGGTTTGTAGTTTCCTAACGATAATAATGGTTAGGCATACTAGCTGCCAGTCATTGTGAACAAAAAGTAAAAAGTGTTCGGTCAACCATACATTTATAAGATAACGCGTACACTTCAGATACCATCGTTATCCTAGCATAAATAGTATTAATTAGCAATTCAGTTGCTAGTATCTGATTGCTCTTGCGCGTGTTTAATTTTGGTATAGCGCTCTTTGAGGGCTGTTTCATACCGCCCAATTCCTTTAGGGCGGAAATAACTCTTGTGGACAAGGTTATCCGGGAGGTATTGTTGCTTGACCCAATCATTAGGATAATCATGCGGATATAGGTAGTTAACCCCGCGTCCTAGTTTGTGGGCACCTGTGTAGTGGGCGTCACGTAAATGGTCAGGAATAGGACCCGCAGCCCCATTATTAACGTCAGTCAAAGCTGCATCGATGGCACGAATAGCTGAATTTGACTTAGAAGAAAGACACAAGTCAATTACTGCAGTAGCCAGGGGAATCCGGGCTTCGGGAAAGCCAATTCTTTCGGCGGCTTGAACCGCTTGAACAGTGCGTGCCGCTGCTTGGGGATTAGCAAGTCCAATATCTTCATAGGCAATTGTGATTAGACGCCGAGCAATTGCTGGAAGGTCACCGGCAGCGATCAAGCGGGCTAAATAGTGAAGAGCGGCGTCAGTATCCGACCCCCGAATAGACTTTTGAAAAGCAGAGATCACATCATAATGCGCATCGCCGTCACTATCTGCCGTTAGGATCCTCTTTTGGAGGCATTCTTGGGCTACAGTTTGATCCACGTTAATCACGCCTGATTCGTCTGCGGGTGTGGATGTAACAGCCAACTCTAAAGCATTGAGGGCGCTGCGCAGGTCCCCGTTAGTAGCTTGCGCAAAGAAGTCCTTGGCAGATGCGGAGAGATTGACTTGATAATTGCCTAATCCGCGCTCTTTATCAGTCAGGGCCCGCTCAAGGCCAGTGACAATATCGTTAGGCGAAAGGGGCTTTACTTCAAAGATTTGGGTTCGGCTCCTAATGGCCGGATTGATTGCAATATAGGGATTTTCAGTGGTAGCACCAACGAGAATGATTTTTCCGTCTTCCAAGTGGGGGAGCAAGTAGTCCTGCTTGGGTTTGGTTAAGCGGTGGATTTCATCCAAAAGTAGTACAACTTTTCCCGTTAATTGGGCCTCTGCCACCACTTGCTCTAGTTTTTTCTTAGCATCAGTAGCGGCATTGACTTTGCGAAGGGCATAATTAGCCGACCCGGCAATAGCAGCTGCAATACTTGTTTTACCGGTCCCAGGTGGGCCATATAGAATCATTGACGATAGACGTTGAGCTTGTACCATGCGCCAAATAATCTTTCCCGGGGCAATCAAATGTTGCTGACCGATCACTTCAGAAAGATCCTTGGGACGCATGCGAAAGGCAAGGGGATAACTCATAGCAACTCCTCCTTAAAAAACTAAAAAAACAACCTCCACCTGGAGGTTGTTAAGATTAACAAACGGTAAATTATTACAGCTTGTTGTAGTATTCAACGATAAGAGCTTCTTCGATGTTTGCATCGAGTTCGTCACGTTCAGGTAAACGAACGAGAGAACCTTCCATCTTGTTATCGTCAAATGTTACGTATGCTGGACGACCAACAACTGCTTCTAAAGCATCCTTAACGATTTGTAAGTTCTTTGAACGTTCACGTAAAGAAATAACTTGACCAGGTTGTACTTCGTATGAAGGAATATCAACCCGCTTGCCGTCAACAGTAATGTGACCGTGGTTAACTAATTGCCGTGCTTGACGACGAGTAGTAGCTAAACCTAAACGGTAAACCACGTTGTCAAGACGTTGTTCAAGTAAGATCATGAAGTTATCACCGTGCTTACCAGTACGGATCTTGCCGGCCTTAACGAATAAGTTAGCGAATTGACGTTCAGTTAAACCGTAAATCATACGTAACTTTTGCTTTTCACGTAATTGCAAACCATATTCAGATAACTTACGACGAGCATTGCCGTGTTGACCTGGAGCATATGGGCGACGAGCTAATTCCTTACCTGTACCGGAAAGGGAGATACCCAAACGACGAGAAACTTTCCAACTTGGACCTGTATAACGAGACATAAAAAAATCCTCCAATAATTTATTTGGAGTAAAATAACGTTGTAACCTTAGTATTCGTGCAGTTTTTTTTGGATTTTCGCTCTTGCAGCCGAAGAGTTACTCACAGAACCGTTTATGGCAAAAAACTGTTGACGTTCTTACCGGTTACTGCTGCATTATTTTACACAAAGAGTAACATACCAGATTTAAGGGCAAAAGGCAAGGAAAATGGCACAGAAAGATAGGAGATATAATGGAAGTGCTTCCGTATTAGTGCTGTTTCTATGAGTTCGGTATGATATAATTGTTAATGTTTATATGTTATGTGTAAAGGACGGGATCAAGTTATGGTTGCTTTTTTCGTGGTAGTGGTGCTCGCTGCGGTGGGGATCTACTTAGGAATATTATATTTACAAAAAAAATATACGAAATTGGTGGCAGAAAAGCACGCTGCAGTGCTAGAGCTGACAGATACTGAATTGAGTGATGATTTTAATAATTTAAAGCGGCTCAATTTGACAGGGGACAGTCTGACACAATTCAACAAGATTGACAAATCATATCGGTACTTGATGAACCGCCAATTGCCGGAAATATCTGAAAATTTAAATACGGCTAGTCAACACATTGCAGCTTATCAATTAATCGCTGCGAAAAAGAATCTTGGTCAAGTTGACCAGAGTTTGGCTGATGCGGATGAACAGTTTGCTGCTATTAAAAAAGAACTTGTAGATATTCAAAAGAATACGGAAGATCAGCAACGTTTGATTTTAACCCTCAAGAAGAAGTATCAAGCAATCCGCAAACAGTTATTGGCGAAGAATTTCTCTTATGGTCCTGCAATTGATAAATTAGAAGAAAACTTGGCCAATCTAGAAGATGAATTCGAACAGTATTCCAAGCTAACGGCGAGTGGTGATTTCGTTAAATCGGAAAAACCAATGAAGCAATTGGAAAAGAATACCAGTGAAATGGAAGCTTGTTTGGAGAGCATTCCGCCTTTATATAACGATCTTAAGACTGTATTTCCACAGCAGTTGGATGAGTTAGCTGCTGGTTACCAAAAGATGACAGCTGAGCATTACGGTTTTACTTCTAATGTGGAACAGATGTTGGCTGATATCCAAAAAGATTGTAAAGAAAACATGACCAACTTGACCCAATTGCAGATTAAAGAAGCAGAGGCGACTGACAAGCGGATCGCAGACATGATTGACCGGCTGTATGAGCTGATGTCTAAAGAATACACTGCTCAAATTAAAGTTCAAAATCGGGCTGAGGAATTGCAACGGTTTATTACCCATGCAGAACAACATCAAAAAGATTTATTGGCTGATTTGGAACGGTTGCAACAAAATTACGAATTGAACAATAACGAATTAGAAAATGCCCACCGGTTGGGACGAGAAATTCGGCAAATTCAGCAGCAGTTTAGTGCATATCGGGATCGGGATGAAGAAGAAAACGTGGTCTATACTGAGGTTTTAGCCCAACATGAACAAATGTTTTCATCGCTAGAACGGATTGAGAGTGAACAAAAGAAAATTCAAACTAGCGTGGCAGGATTGTGGAAAGAAGAAAAAGAAGCCCAAGATGCAGTGGCCGAATTTGATGTTGAAATTCACAAGTTACGTCGTGCCATTGAACGCTTGAACCTGCCCGGAGTCTCAGCTGAGTATACGGACTATTTCCTGTATGTTAGTGACGAAATCGTTGCCCTGGATAACAGTCTCAACGAGCAGCGAATTAACATGGAAGAAATTACCAAAGCAATGCTAAATACCCAATCAGATCTGGATGTTTTAAAGAGTAAAACAGAAGACATTATTGACAGTTCAGTTTTGGTCGAACGGTTAATGCAATACTCTAACCGGTATAAAAATAGGTATCCTGAAGTCGATGCGGCCTACCAAGAAGCATTGCGATTGTTCAATCAAGAATATGACTATGTTGGGGCCTTAGATGCAATTTCACATGCCGTTGATAAAGTAGAGCCAGGGGTATTCAAGCGCTTATCGGACGAATACCAACGTCAAGTTGCTGATCGGCGCTAGACAAAAATAGTAGGTTTATTAGTAGAGGTTACTGTGGAAGTAACCTCTTTTTTGGTACCTATTTATGAATAAGTAAAAATCCTTTCGTTAGCAAACCTTTAGACAAACTGAATTTGCTTGTTTCAGGGGGGTAAATAGTTGAGAATGGCTTAATAATGTAGTAAAGTGATGAAATGACTAATAACTAGATAAGAAGGATAAGATAATGATTTACTTTGACAACAGTGCTACAACCAAAGTCGCACCAGAAGTCTTAACGACATATACGAAGGTGAGTCAACAGATTTGGGGGAATCCTTCTTCCCTGCATAAGTTAGGGGAAGTAGCCTATGGCTTACTAGAACAATCACGTAAGCAGATTGCAACTTTACTGGGCGTTGCACCCCATGAGATTTTCTTCACGAGTGGTGGGACTGAAGGCGATAATTGGATTATTAAAGGAACTGCCCTAGAAAAACAATACTATGGCAAGCATATTATTACGACTAGTATTGAGCACCCAGCAGTGTTGAATTCGATGGCGCAGCTGGAAAAATTAGGCTTTGAAGTAACCTACCTTCCGGTTGATAAGAACGGGCGGATTGATCCGCAGGATGTTGCACGGGCAATCCGGCCGGATACGATTCTTGTATCAATGATGGCAGTCAACAACGAAGTAGGAACAGTTGAACCGATCAATGAAGTGGCGCGGATCTTACGGGATTATCCCCGGATTCATTTCCATTTGGATGCCGTCCAAGCAATCGGTAAGGGGATTGAAAACCTATTAACTAATGACCGCGTTGACATGTTGACTTTTTCAGGCCATAAGTTCCATGCTCCTCGGGGTATTGGTTTTATCTACAAAAAAACGGGGCGGACGTTAGCACCATTGATGAGTGGTGGCGGCCAAGAAAAAGGCATGCGGAGTGGGACGGAAAACTTACCTGCTATTGCAGGCATGGCGAAAGCTTTGCGCTTGCTTTTGACTGATGAGGAAGCTAAAGTTACCCAACAACGCGCTATCCGACAACGAATTTACGACCATGTTGTCCAAAAAGAAAAGGTGACGGTCTTCTCCCCAATGGATGAGAAGATTTCGGCGCCCCATATTCTTTGCTTTGCCATTAAAGGGGTCCGGGGCGAGACCATCGTTCATGCCTTTGAAGACCAGGATATTTTCATCTCTACTACGAGTGCATGTTCCTCCAAGAAGCACATGGTTTCAGGGACCTTGCACAACATGGGGATCGATGAAAAAATTGCTACTTCAGCTGTGCGTATTTCACTAGATGAACACAATACTATGGCCGAAGCAGAAGAGTTTATTAAAGTTTTTGATACACTGTACGAAAAATTTAAAGCAATTAACTCATAAAATTGTCCGAAAGGGGATCAGGAATGCAATATACTGAGATTATGGTTCGCTATGGCGAATTATCGACAAAAGGAAAGAACCGCCGTAGTTTTATCGACCGGTTGGGGACCAATGTACGCCATACTTTGCACGACTTTAAAAATTTAGATATCAAAGCTAACCGGGACCGAATGCACATCCAGTTAAACGGCGAAGATTCAGATAAAGTTATCAGTCGTTTGCGGGATGTCTTTGGTATTCAAAACTTCTCACCTTCAATCAAAGTAGAACGGGAACTAGATAAGGTTCAAGCTACCGCAGTGGCGCTCATTAAAGAAATGTTCCATCCAGGAATGACTTTCAAGGTTAATACGCGGCGGTCAGATCATGATTTTAAGTATGATACTAACGAGTTGAATGATCTGATTGGGAGTTATGTTTTGGAAAACATTCCTGGGATCAAGGTGAAAATGAAGGATCCGGATGTTACTTTGCGAGTTGAAGTTCGGACCAACGGGATTTTCTTGAGCCACGAAAAAATCAAGGGTGCTGGTGGTATGCCAGTCGGAACCGCTGGAAAAGGGATGATGATGCTTTCTGGGGGGATTGATTCACCGGTTGCTAGTTATTTAGCATTGAAGCGTGGGGTCGATATTGAAATGGTCCACTTCTTTAGCCCTCCATACACAAGTGAACAGGCTTTGAATAAGGCCAAGGAATTAACAGCACGGTTAGCCAAGTATTCTGGCCGGATCAAATTTATCCAGGTGCCATTCACTGAAATCCAAGAGACAGTCAAGCATGATGTGCCATCTGGTTACCTGATGACTGTGCAACGGCGGTTCATGTTACGGTTGACGGCTGCTTTGGCACAAAAGCGGGACGGACTGGCTATTTTCAATGGTGAAGCTTTGGGACAAGTAGCATCACAGACAATGGAAAGTATGGCTGCTATCAATGAAGTAACCACGATGCCAGTAATTCGTCCAGTTGTTTCAATGGACAAAACAGAAATTATTGACATCGCGCAAAAGATCGATACTTTCGACCTTTCAATTATGCCATTTGAAGATTGCTGTACAATTTTTGCACCGCCATCGCCAAAGACAAAGCCCCGGATTGATAAGGCTAAGGAATATGAGGAACGGCTTGACGTAGATGGGCTCATGGAGCGGGCCTTAGCTGGAATTAAGATTACTGAAATCAAGGTAGGGGATGAATTCCTCAACCAAAACGAACAGGCTTTTGCAGAATTGCTATAAACACCTTGACGCTCTATGGGTAAAACGCTAAAATACCTCTATAAGCGCTGAGCAAGAGGACTAATGGTGGTGCTTTTTAGAGAGAAGCTGGTTGGTGTAAAGCTTCAAGAACGCTGTTAGTTGTAGCTTGTGAGCTGTCTACCTGAACGACGAGAGTAAGGTAGACCGGTTTACGTCCGTTAACTAGTATTTGAGAGGGGTTAAAAGCCCAAATTAGGTGGTACCACGGCACTGTCGTCCTATGCTTGGACGATGGTGCTTTTTTAGTGCCCGCTATTAAAGAAAGGAAGGATGCAGATGACACGAGAAATCGCAATGTCAACTAAATATGATCCCAAACAGGTTGAACCTGGTCGTTATGAAACGTGGGTAAAAAAGGGATTTTTCAAACCAAATAACAACAAGAAAGCTAAGCCATATTCAATTGTTATTCCACCACCAAATGTTACTGGGAAGTTACACTTAGGCCATGCGTGGGATACAACCTTGCAAGATATGCTGATCCGGCAAAAGCGGATGCAAGGGTATGATACTTTATGGTTACCAGGGATGGACCATGCTGGGATCGCCACACAAGCTAAAGTGGAAGCACGGTTAGCTGAACAAGGGATTTCCCGTTATGACTTAGGACGGGAGAAGTTTGTTGACAAAGTATGGGAATGGAAGGATGAATACGCTGATATTATCCACCAACAATGGGCCAAGCTTGGTCTGTCTTTAGACTATGATCGGGAACGCTTCACTTTGGACGAAGGTTTGAACAAAGCGGTACGGAAAGTCTTTGTTAGTTTATATGAAAAAGGTCTGATCTACCGGGGCGAATACATCATTAACTGGGATCCTAAAGCCCGTACTGCTTTATCCGACATTGAAGTTATTCATAAGGATGACAAAGGTGCATTCTACCACGTCAAATATCCATTTACTGATGGGACAACCTTTGATGGCAAGGACTATATTGAAATTGCAACTACCCGTCCTGAAACAATGATGGGGGATGTGGCTGTTGCGGTTAATCCGAGCGATGAACGCTATAAGGATTTAGTTGGTAAAGAAGTAATTCTGCCTCTGCAAGGACGCCACATTCCAATCATTGCTGACCAATATGTTGATCCTGAATTTGGGACTGGGATGGTGAAGATTACTCCTGCCCACGACCCTAACGACTTCCAAGTCGGAAACCGCCATAATCTGGAACGGATCAATACGATGAATGAAGATGCAACTATGAATGCCAACGCGGGTAAGTATGAAGGCATGGACCGGTTTGAAGCCCGGAAGGCAATCGTTGCTGACTTAGAGGACCAAGGGTACATGTTGCGGGTAGAACCAATCGTGCACTCAGTGGGGCACTCCGAACGGACCGGGGTTCAAGTGGAAGCGCGGTTATCAACGCAATGGTTTGTTAAGATGAAACCATTGGCAGAAATGGCATTAAAGAACCAAGAAACTGAAGATAAAGTTCACTTCCAACCAAGTCGCTTTGAGCACACATTTACCCAATGGATGGAAAATGTTCATGATTGGGTTATTTCACGGCAATTATGGTGGGGTCACCAAATTCCAGCCTGGTACCACAAGAAAACTGGGGAAGTCTATGTAGGTATGGAAGCCCCAGCTGACAGTGAAAATTGGGAACAAGAAACAGATGTCCTCGATACATGGTTCTCCAGTGCTTTATGGCCATTCTCCACGATGGGCTGGCCTGATACTGATGCAGAAGATTTCAAGCGTTACTTCCCAACCAATACGCTGGTAACAGGCTATGATATTATCTTCTTCTGGGTTTCCCGGATGATTTTCCAAAGTCTGGAATTTACTGGTAAGCGTCCATTCAAAGATGTTCTGTTGCACGGTTTAATTCGGGATGAACAAGGACGTAAAATGAGTAAATCCTTGGGTAACGGGATTGATCCAATGGATGTTATTGACAAGTATGGTGCTGACGCATTGCGGTGGTTCTTGACTAACGGTTCAACTCCAGGCCAAGACATTCGCTTCTCATATACTAAGATGGATGCAGCTTGGAACTTCATCAACAAGATCTGGAATGCTAGTCGGTTTGTTATCATGAACCTCGATGACAATACTCAGCCTACTTTGCCACCACAAGCAGAATGGAAATTGGCTGATAAGTGGATCATTTCCCGTTTGAATGACACGATCAAGGATGTTAACTACTTCTTTGATAAGTTTGAATTTGGGGAAACTGACCGGGCACTGTACAACTTCATCTGGAATGACTTCTGTGATTGGTACATTGAAATGGCTAAGGAAGACTTAAACGGTAATGATGCCCAGGCTAAGAAGAACACTCAACAAATCTTGTGCTATGTCTTGGACAAGATCTTACGCCTGCTCCACCCAATCATGCCATTTGTAACCGAAAAGATTTGGTTAACGATGCCTCATGAAGGTGAAACCCTTGTGACAGCAACTTATCCAACTGTTGACGAAGCAGTAATCGACCGCGATGCTGAAGAACAAATGGAAAACTTGATTGAATTAATCAAAGCGGTCCGGAACAACCGGGCGGAAGTTAATGCGCCAATGTCATCAGCTATTGATATTTTAATTAAGACGACTGCACCAGCCACTAAGGAAATTTTGGAAAGTAATCAAGAATACATCCAACGTTTCTGCCATCCAAAGAAGCTGGTTATCAGTCCAGAAGTAACAGCACCAACTTTAGCTATGACATCAGTGATTACCGGGGCAGAAGTATACTTGCCATTGGCTGACCTGATTGACTTAGACGAAGAAATTGCGCGGTTGCAAAAGGAAGTTGCTAAGTTAGAGAGTGAAGTTGCCCGGGGCACTAAGAAGTTGAGCAATGAAAAATTTGTTGCTAATGCGCCCGAAGCGATTGTAGCTAAAGAAAAAGAAAAATTAGCCGGCTACCAAGAAAAATTAGCTGCTACTACCAAGCGGATTGCGGAATTGCAAGTAGCCAAGTAGTAAGGTGGCGCTTAAAATTTATTAACTAAGGCTTAATAAGAGCAGGAAATGTTGCAACATTTCCTGCTCTTTTTTGCAATAAATGGTAATTAGGTATATAAGGTGATTTATATGGGGAATTATATTTTGGGGATGCTTTCGACGTTACTGATCGAAGTACTTGTTTTGGCTTACGTTAGCAAGATCAGGTTTGACCTCGTACATATAATTGGTTTTATCCTCCTGATGATTATCGGGGGTGTGTTAATTACCTACCACCAGGATAGGGGGAGAAAAAGCTGGCTGACGTATATACTTTTCGTGATGTACGCATTTACTACAACTTGGATATTACTAGGATTAGGACGTACGGAGCTTATATTTTAGCCGCAACTGCGATAAGTTTTGTCATGCAGGTGGTTACCGGGCTTGTGATGGGAATGTATTTTACCATCGTTGATAAAGTTACTATTCCTAGCAGTGCCTACCTACCAGCAGTAGGCTACCTGTTACTCGGGGCGGTGGCGGCCACTCTGGTTAATGCCCTGATTATCTTGCCGATCCGGTCAGAAGTAACTTGCAGTCGAATTGAGGCCATCATTGGGGCAGGAGCTGGTTTTATTGTTGCAACCTATATGCCTTTAGGAGCCTTATCGTCGCATATTCAGGCTTTAGTCAAAATCTTTCCTAGCAGCTATGAGGCTGCAGCTTTGCGGGGATTATTTTTGCAAGCAACTTTTGATGCTCATTTGAGTTCTGCGGTTCGCAACCACTTGCAGACTTACCTGGGAGTACATTTTGCTATTCATGGGTACGATCTAAGTGGGATCAGACTAGCAATTACCATGGTGGGGATGATTGGTGTGGCGGTAATACTAGTTGTGGTATCATCTTATATAATTGATAAAAGAGATTTAAGACGTTAAGAATTCTTTTAACCAAAAGATGGTGGAAGGTGAAATCATGAATTATCAGGAAGCGTTGGCTTTTATCCATGGTCGTCCCCGGCTCAAAAAGACACCTACTTTGGCCCGGATGAGAGAATTGATGGCGCGTTTAGGTGATCCCCAGAAGACGTTGAAAATTATCCATATTACTGGGACCAATGGTAAGGGATCGACAAGTGCTTATGTTGCGCGGATGCTTCAAGCCTGTGGGTATAAGGTTGGTTTGTTTACCTCACCGTACATTGTGCGGTACAACGACCGTTTTACAATTAATCAAGCACCGATTTTGGATGTTGATTTAGCGGCTATTACAGGAAAGGTTGCTGCGCAAGTAAAAGTGATGGACCAGCTGGGAAAGAGTCCAACTGAATTTGAAATTACCACTGCCATCATGTTTATTTATTTTGCGCAACAAAATGTAGACTATGCTGTTGTTGAAGTGGGAATCGGGGGGACCTATGATTCAACTAATATTATTGACCAGCCTGTAATGGCGGTGATTACAACGGTTGCCCTGGATCACATGCGGATCCTTGGTAACACATTAGAAGCAATCGCTGAGCAAAAAGCGGGGATTATTAAGGCCCAATGTCCCGTAGTGGTTGGGCACCTGCCAGCTGCAGCCTTGGCAGTGGTGACCAAGCGAGCCCAGCAACTAGAAGCACCATTGTCCATTTATGGGCGTGATTTTAGTGCCCAGATAACCACACCACTGCATACTTGGGGAGAGCGATTTACCCTTAACCCAAACTTAGGGGATGTCACTACTTGGAATATCCAGTTGGCAGGAGCATACCAGGTGACTAATGCGGCTATTGCCTTGCAGGTAATGCGTATTTTGAGGCAAAGCGAGGTGGCCTGGAGTGGGCAGGATTTATATACTGGTTTGCAAGCAACAACCTGGCCGGGACGGTTTGAAAAAGTTCACGACCAGCCCGTAGTTGTTTTGGATGGGGCTCACAACCAAGCGGCAATGCACGAAATAAAAAAGCTTCTGGTGACCAAATTTCCTGGGCGAAAGGTGCATGTCTTGGTAGCGATTTTAGCTGATAAGCAACCACTTAAAGTGCTGGAAGAATTGTTAGCCATTCCTGATATTGAGATCACAGTTACGAGTTTTGCTGGGCCACGTCCTTTGGCCAACTTGCAGGTAATCAAAGACCACATTCCGCAAGTTCATGTTGAACCTGTTTGGCAGACGGCGTTACAGTCTTTGTTTGCACGGTTAGGGGAAAATGATATCCTGTTAGTGACGGGATCTTTGTATTTTATTGCGGATGTACGGAAAAAATTCATACATGGAGAGAGTAATGGAGACTAAGCTAGTAATTTTTGATATGGATGGAGTCGTGATTGATTCCGAAAACTTGTATTATACAGCCCTAGTTGAGCAGGCCCAAGCAATGGGTGTGCCTGGGATTACGCGGGAATACTACCGGCAGTTCATCGGTGGCGGAAACGAACGGATGGTAAAAATCATCGCCCATGACTACCACAGTGACCAGTTGGCCCATGACCTTGTCTGGGGGTCGATTGATCGGGTAGGTGATTTAGTTGACCAAGGGCACCTGGAACTCAAGCCGGGTTTTTTGACTTTGACTGACTACCTAATGGAACATAACATCCCCTTTGTGTTGGGATCAAGTAGTGAACTGAGTAACGTCAAACGCATGCTGGGTAAGCTGGGAGTTTATGAGCGGTTTGATGCCTTTATTACAGCTGATGATGTCCGGCAAGCCAAACCAGCGCCCGATATCTTTTTGAAAGCCTGGGAAATTGGCGGGCAGCCAGACCGGCAACAGACACTGATTATTGAAGACTCTGTGAATGGCATCAAGGCAGCTAATGCAGCGCAAATTCCTGTCATTATGGTGCCAGACGTTCTGCCCCCAACGCCAGCAACGCAAAAAGCAACTGTCGCAGTCCTGGATGACCTAGTTGCTGTACGTGATTTTATCGCTAATTAGATCAAAAATCCTTCCTTTAACGTAGATAGTTAGGGGAGGGATTTTTTTGGCAATTACAAATCAGATTAATCGGGGCTATCTTCAAAGAAAAGTAAAAACACTGGGAATTGAATCATTGTCAGATCAAGAATTGTTAGTGTTGTTGCTTTTGCCTAAGCAAAATGTTAAACGGGCTAATCAAAGCGCCACAGCAATTATGACGGATGTTTGTTCCTTACGTGGGTTGGAAACATGTACACTGCACGAGTTACGCAACTGGTTACAGGAAGATTACTTACAGCTTGCTGCACCATTAGAGTTGAAGCGACGCTTATTAACAACACGAAAACTAACGTTAGGGCAGATGTGCTCTAGCAAAACAGCCGGACAATACCTGTTACCAAAGATGCAGAGCTTACAGCAGGAAGTTTTATTAGGATTGTATCTCAATACCAAAAACGAAATTATCGCAGAAAAAGAGATTTCACGCGGCACTATCAATTCTGCCAACGGGCATCCGCGCGAGATCATGCATTTGGCAGTAAAGTATGCAGCGGCCGGCTTCATTATCGCCCACAATCATCCCAGTGGGGATCCCACCCCATCACAAAGCGATATTCAGATGTCACAACGTTTGGCACAGTGTGGGCAACTGTTAGGGATCAACCTGATTGATCATTTGATTATTGGAGATGGAAAGTATCTTAGTTTACGGGAATATAATGTTCTGCCAGATTTGAAGTATGCTGACTAGCAGGAGAGTATCGATTTGGCATAGGAGCAAATGATGACGCCTAGCATTGATTTTGGTACTAGCTGATAAACTTGGTACCCAACGTCTTTTCCAAGCAAGTAAAAACACAGGATAAGTGGGTTTAAAAGATAGATCATATGAATGTTAGGGATCAACGGTAAAAACAACTGCAAATTATATAAAACGCTACCAAAAAGTTGATATACCAACGTAAAAAAGGGTGTGTTATAATTTGTTAGTAAAACATTATTTAAGGAGACGGCTATGTTAACGGGAACAGTTCACTTTTTTGATAGCGCTAAGGGCTATGGTTATATCACACCTGATTTACGGGGAGATGATATTTTTGTGCACTTTACTGGGATTAAAACCCCGGGCTTGCGGACGCTACAAGTGGGCGCTAAGGTCTCCTACGTGACAGTTGAGGGACGCCGTGGCAAACCGCAAGCTGTCAACGTTGTGGTCGAAGAACACTCCTAAATTATTTGTTAAGATTTACACTAAATTTGTTTTTATAAGCCAAAAACGCGTATTCTAATACCTAATTATGACTTTAGGTAATAATATTCGTAAAAAAGCAATTGCTAATATGAAGGGATGAAAGATAGTGTTTGGAATTAGAAGTAATAACATCGGGATTGACTTAGGGACAGCCAATACGATTGTTTATGCTGAAGGTAAGGGTATTGTTTTACGGGAACCATCAGTTGTTGCCAAAAATACTAAGACAGGTGAAATCGTATCAGTTGGGTCTGAAGCCCGTGATATGATCGGCCGGACACCAGCTAGCATCGTAGCTATCCGTCCTATGAAGGACGGGGTTATTGCCGACTACGATACAACAGTGGCAATGATGAAGTACTACATTGAAAAAGCAATGGGTAAGCGGTCCAACAAGCCATATGTGATGGTTTGTGTCCCAAGCGGGGTTACCGAAGTTGAAAAGCGGGCCGTTATCGATGCGACTCGAGTGGCAGGAGCTCGTGATGCATATGTTATTGAAGAACCATTTGCAGCTGCTATCGGGGCTGGTTTGCCAGTTATGGATCCAACTGGGAGCATGGTTGTTGATATTGGTGGTGGGACCACTGATGTTGCTACTATTTCCTTAGGGGGGATTGTATCAAGCCGTTCCATTCGTTTGGCAGGGGACAAGCTGGATGATGCAATCATCTATTATGTACGTCAAAAGTACAACCTCTTGATTGGGGAAAGAACAGCAGAACAGCTCAAGATGGATATTGCTTCTGCATCTGTTGAAGCTGCTAAAGACCTGGATGATCAAACAATTCGGGGTCGGGACTTAGTTACTGGCTTGCCAAAGACGATCGAAATTCCAGCCGTTGATGTAGCGGAAGCTATCCAAGAAGTTATCCAGGAAATCATCACTGCTATCAAGGAAACACTTGAAGAAACATCTCCTGAAATTGCGGCCGATGTTATCGATCACGGGATTGTCTTGACTGGTGGGGGTGCACAGTTACGCCACTTACCAGAAGTTATTTCTGACGCTACTAAAGTGCCGGTGTTTGTTGCATCTGAACCACTGGACTGTGTAGCTATCGGGACTGGTGAATCACTCAAGAGCATTGACGTTATGAAAAAGAAATAAATTTTGACTAACAAAGTCGTATCAGATGGGGTGGAGGATGGTCAGACTGCCCAATAAGCAACTGGTACGGCTTTGTTATTTATTGGAGGATAAAAATGCAAAAGTATTTCTTGAATAAGAAGCTCGTGATCACCCTGGTGGGGTTAATCGTTAGTTTTTTACTGATTGCCTTCTCAATTATGGTGCGGAATAACCGCAATACCCCGACTTTCATTCAGAATTTTGGCAATGATGCTGCTGGATTGGTCGATCGGGTGGTAGGCTATCCGGTCAAGGCAGTTAGGAGCGCCGGAGCAAGTACTGCGGACTTGTTGAACACATATCATGAGAATCAACAGCTCAAAAAGCAAGTGGATAGTGTGGCGGCAGAAAAGGCAACCAATGCAACTTTGCGTCAGGAAAATGCCGACCTCAAGAAACAACTGAAGTTAAATAAGAGTTTGACAGAATTTAGTAAGATTAATGCTTATACAATTTCACGGGCACCTTCAACTTGGCAAAACCAAATTGTCATCAGTAAGGGGTCTTTGGCTGGCGTGGTCAAAGGTTCTGCTGTACTCTCTGATCGAGGCTTGATTGGACGGGTGACTGAGGTCAATAAGTCCAACAGTAAGGTAGAGTTGCTTTCCACTAAGAACGACTCATCCAACCGTTTCCCAGTCCAGGTAGCTGCTAAGTCGGGAACTATTATCAATGGGTTGATCACAGATTTTGATGATGATACCAACCAATTAATCATGGGGCAAATCACTTCCAAAGATAAAGTGAAGAAAGGTACTAAAGTAGTAACTTCTGGACTAGGTGGAACAACACCTAAGGGCTTATTAGTTGGTACAGTAGCTAAGGTGAAAAATGGGGATGCCGGTTTACCAACAAAAATTTATATTGATCCAGCGGCAGATTTCTCTGATTTAAGTATGGTTACTGTGACATTGAGAAAGGATTGATCGGGGATATGCATAGTTCACGGATAAAGTACCTCTTTCCGCTCGGCTTGTTCATCGCCCTTTTTCTTGATGGAACAATCACCCAAGCATTTGCACCAGAGATGTTTACGCCAGCAGTTGCGATTGAAAGTCGCTTACTGCTTTTGTGGCTCATCATGGCAGTATGTTACAGTCAAGCAGAACACATTCTCTTGTGGGCAGGGATCGCCGGCTTTTTCTTTGACCTCTATTACACAGGGATCTTAGGAATCTTTGTAATCCTGTTGCCCTTGGTGGTTTATTTGACCCAAAAGACATATCAATTTTTCACAGGCTCTTTTATTGTGGTACTATTAATTTATCTAATTGATGTAACGTTATTGACTTTGCTTTTCTACCTTGTTAATTCTTTGATTGGATTTACAGATGCTGGTCTAACAACGTTCATTGCACGAACATTGGGGCCAACCTTGGCATATAACCTAGCAATGTTTGTTATCTTATTTATTCCACTTAAAAGTCTTTTCGAAAAAATGTGATAAGGAAGTGCCAGGATGCAAGCCGTAACATTAAAAGGTCATAAAGAAGGATTCGAAATTATTTTAGATTCACGGGTAAGTTTTGCTGAAATTACCAGTGAATTGGAGAAGTTATTAAAAGAACTCCGGATGAATAATGCTAATCAAAAACAGACTGCGTTTGACATTACGACAGGGATGCGTCTTTTAACGGCAGAAGAAAAGAAAGAGATTGAGAAAATTGTTAGTCGGTTCGAAGGATTTTCCATTCACCGGATTACTGCGGATGTAATTCGGACCGATGTTGCTTTAGACTTGATGAACCAGCGTAGTACCCACCGTGTTGGGCGGGTGGTTCGCAATGGTCAGGTGGTCACGATCAAAGGCGATGTCTTGTTCTTTGGGAGTGTTCACCAGGGGGGCATCTTACAGGCGACAGGTAATATTTATGTTCTAGGTGAAGTACAAGGAATTGTTCATGCTGGTTATGAAGATAACACACGAGCAGTAATCGTCGGTGATTTGAATACTGCCCAACAAGTCCGGATCGGGGATGTAGTCACGATCGTGGCTGACCGCCCGGCGGACGAACCACTGGATAAAGTTGTTTATGTCAGTGATTTGCACAATCTTGAGTCAACCGATGTCCATACCTTGATGACTTTACGTCCTAAATTATTTGTGAAAGCAGGAGGTTTCTAAAGATGGGAAAAGCGATTGTTATTACTTCTGGGAAAGGTGGCGTTGGTAAAACAACGACCACAGCAAATCTTGGGACGGCCCTAGCCCTGTTAGGGAAAAAAGTTTGTTTAGTTGACTTAGATATTGGTTTGCGTAACCTAGATGTGATTTTGGGGTTAGATAACCGTATTATTTACAATATTGTTGACGTTGCTGAAGGGCGGGCCCGGTTACAACAGGCCTTGATCAAGGATAAACGGTTCAACGATAAGTTGTTTTTAATTGCGGCAGCTCAAAATACAGACAAGAGTTCTCTCCGTCCTGATCAGGCTAAAGCGATCGTTGACCAACTCAAAGAGGAATTTGACTACGTCTTATTAGATTGCCCAGCAGGGATTGAACAGGGCTTTATGAATGCAGTAGCTGGGGCCGATGAGGCGATTGTGGTTACTAACCCAGAAATTGCTTCGGTCCGGGATGCCGATCGGGTAGTTGGTCTTTTGGAACAACAAGATCTTGACCGGGCTCCGATGTTAGTGATCAACCGTATTAGAAGACATATGGTTAACGATGGACAAATGATGGATGTTGACGAAGTGACACGGCAATTATCTATTCAACTGATCGGAATTATTTTTGACGATGATCAGGTCATTTCCTCATCAAATGAAGGGCAACCAATTGTTTTAGATGAAAACAATATTGCTGGTAAAGGCTATCGGAACATTGCACGCCGTTTAGAAGGTGAAACGGTTCCGCTTTTGAACATAAAAGTTGAAGAAAACCAGGGATTCTTTAGTAAAATGTTCTCATGGTTTAAACGTTCTTAAAGGAGTAAAGAGGCTGGGAGAAAACAATATTGTTTTCTCACCAGCCTCAGTCTTTATTTACTAATGTTTCTCAGATAACGTGGAAAAATAACTGCAAGTCTAGTAGTTGCGGACGGATGATTGTGCTAATCATCGTCCTAGTTTAGCTTAATGGCTTGCTATAAAGGCTATTTTCCACTCGCTTTTTGTTGAGAAGGTAGGGAAAAACGATGCATAGTATGATAGGCTATATTCTCCTAGCGTTGCTTGTTATCAACACGGGCGGGGCAGTCGTAACTGTTTTTTGGGAGAAAAAAGATATTGCAGTAATCTGGGCGTGGTTGCTGGTCTTAATTTTGCTACCTGGTGTAGGGTTCATCTTGTATTTGCTTGTTGGTAAAGGAATCAACAGTAGTAAAATTTTTGATTTAAAAGAACAAGAACGCTTAGGGATTAACCAGCTAGCAGAGATCCAAAAGGAACAATGGGAAAAAAACCGGCTGATCTTTGCTGGAGAAAAAATATCTGCGGGTAATATGGAATTACCCCGCCTTTTTTTAGATATTGACCAAGCGATCCTGACAGAACACAACTATGTCGAAATCTTAACGGATGGGACAGAAAAATTTAAGGTCCTCTTAGACGATATTCGCCATGCGCAAAACCATGTCCACATTGAGTATTACACATTTTATAATGATCAAATTGGCAATCAGGTCCGCGCTGCCCTAGAAGAAGTGGCACGGCGCGGAGTAGAAGTCCGGGTGATATATGACAGTTTTGGATCACGGGGGACTACGCACCAATTTTTTAAGCGCCTGGAAGCACTAGGCGGACGGGCTGAACCGTTTTTTGGAACTAAGAAAGCCCCAATACATAGTCCCCGGCTCAACTACCGGGACCACAGAAAAATTGTGGTAATTGACGGGCGGATTGGTTATATCGGTGGGTTTAACATTGGTGATCAATATCTAGGGCGCAAGCCTAAATTTGGTTATTGGCGGGATACACACCTGCGGGTACAGGGAAATGCAGTCATTGCGTTACAGTCACGGTTTTTGATGGACTGGAATGCAACGGTAAAAAATACCCGCCATAACCAGCAAGTTAGTTATCAGGACCAATATTTCCCTCTGATCAGCAACGTTGGACACACCAGCATGCAGATTGTTTCTTCAGGTCCAGATAGTGAGAAAGAAGCGATTAAGCTTGGTTATTTCAAGATGATTAACAATGCCCGTAAATATATTTACATTCAAACGCCATATTTGATTCCCGATGATGCGATTATTGAAGCGTTGATGGTGGCTCAAATGTCAGGCGTTGAGGTGCGAATTATGATTCCGGCTTTTCCGGATCATCCGTTTGTTTACCGAGCAACTGAATATTATGCTAAGCACCTAACAGATTTAGGGATCAAAGTGTACAAGTATCACCACGGTTTTTTGCATGCAAAAACAGTGGTAGTAGACGACCAGGTGGCATCAGTGGGGTCGGCAAACTTGGACTTCCGGAGTTTTAAGCTGAACTTCGAAGCTAACGCCTTTTTATATGGGGAACAGTTTGCCCACCAATTGAAAACAATCTTTGAAAAAGATCAGGAACAAGCGGTGCTTTTAACCCCCGAATATTTTGCTAAACAGTCGCGGTGGCGCAAATTTAAGCAGGAATTCTCGCGGTTGCTATCACCGATCTTATAAACGCAGGATGTGAAAGAGATTATGATGAAAAACAAGCACAAACATAAACTAGTTTGGATAGGAACGTTCATTTTAGTTGTTGGGGGCCTAGCAGGGGCGGCTAATTACCTTGTGGACTATGGGTTTGGGCGTGGCGAACCAGCGACTACGATGGCCAAGAAGAAAGTGCGACGCTTAACAGCTGACCAGCGCTGGCTCCGCCGGGTGCACAAGGAAACTTGGCACCAACAAGCAGTGGGAAAGGCGGTGCCTTTGGTAGCGACTTACGTTCCCGCGGTACATAAAACTAATAAGACAGTCATCGTTGCCCATGGTTACCACGAAAATGCAAGTAGGATGGCAAGCTACATCCGGATGTTTCACGAAGCAGGCTACAACGTTTTAGCTCCAGATGATCGGGGATCCGGACGCAGTGGTGGTCATTATGTTACTTTCGGTTGGTTAGATCGCTTGGATTATGTTAAGTGGTGTCACCGGATTGTTCGGCACCAGGGGACTAAAGCAAGGATTGCGCTTTTTGGTGTCAGCATGGGGGCGGCCACGGTAATGATGACGAGTGGGGAAAAACTTCCCCCTCAAGTCAAGGCAGTGGTTGCTGACTGTGGCTATGCCAGTGTCCACGATGAATTGGCAACCCAACTTAAAGATCAACTCCACGTGCCCCAGGAGCCATTATTGACGCTTGCTCGGGGTGTTGCGCGGATTAAGGTTGGGTTTGACTTTAATGATGCCAGTGTTACCAAGCAACTGCACAAGAATCATTTACCAATTTTTATTATCCATGGGGAAAACGACCATTTTGTTCCCATTAAAATGGGGTATGAAAATTATGCTGCAGCCAATGTACCTAAGCAACTTTGGATTGTCAAAAATGCAGGGCATGCAATGGCATACTATGAACAGCCCCAGGAATACCGTAAACGGGTTTTAACTTTTCTTGAAAAATGGGTATAATAATATTTGTTCATGATAAAAGTGAATATCAAGCAAACACAGGGGGAGCGTTATGCTGAGAGTGAAGAAATTCTGACCCTTTGAACCTGATTCGTTAAGACGAGCGTAGGGATGTGGTGATGGACATTGCGGAATGTCTTTCTTTGTGTTGCTTAGGATTCATAAGCAAATAGCAAAGGAGGCATTATCATGACAGAAAAAACGAAAATTTTAGTTGAAGGTGCCCTATTTGCCGCGTTGGCAACCTTATTGTCGGTTGTTATTCCCAACGTGGAATGGGGCGACTTGTCTTTAGGCCTAATTCCTTTGGTCTTATATAGTGTGCGGCGGGGAGTGCGCATGGGACTCTTAGCTGGTTTGTTATGGGGACTACTGATAATTGTTAGTGGGCATGCCTATATCCTCAATATCTGGCAAGGATTATTAGAATATCCGGTAGCCAACTTACTAGTTGGGTTGGCCGGACTCTATACGCCTGCCGTGCAACGCGCAATCCAGGCAGGCGAACGGAAAAAAGAACGAATATTGTTGCTAGCCGCAGTAGTAACAGCAGTTTTTCTTAAATACTTTGTCCACTTTATTGCTGGAATTATTTTCTGGGGTTCGTACGTTCAATGGGGCTTAGGACCAATTCTTTATTCGCTGGTTGTTAACGGCGGAAGTTTCATTTTGAATATTGTTGTGACTGGTGGCCTTCTCTTGGCAATGACTGCTAGAGATACAAGGTTGCTTCTGCCACAGAATAAATAACAAATAAAGAGCGGGGATAGTAGTGTTATTAGAAAACACGATCATCTCCGCTCTTTTTATAATTATAAGAATGGCTGGATTGCTACAACGACGACGCCCAAGATAGTAAAAATCAGCATCATCCAGACAGCAAACAGCGTGATTTTTTGGAATTTAGTTCTTTTCTTCTTTTTTGCCACTAGTTTCACCTTAAATTAGTTATTTACAATAACTATAGCTCAAAGCAGGGGGATTTTCAATTTTTCCCAGTGGCTACCATTTAATCGCGCGATTTTATTTTTAAATTTCACCGTCAATTCCCTTTTTGCAAGTTAGACCCGACATATTGGAATATATGGTGCAAAAGTGTGATTTTGCAACTTAAAATGCGCATATTTTACGATAGGTCGGGTGGTAGCTTACAAAAGCGAGTGGTGCCGAGAAAATTATTTTGATTGTGTGCCAGTAAAAAAGATGATCGTGGTCAAAAAATTGCCCTATGGGATGAAGAAGTAGTCATTGTTATTGCGGAGCTTTGACTGCTTCAAGTATGATGAAAATAAAAAGAGTTGATATCCATGTATGATGGGAGGGACGAGTTATGAACCTAGATAAATATTGGGGTAAGACTGTGAGAATAGTTGATATTGATGGTGAGGTATGGGAAGGAAGGGTCACCGGAATTGATTACGCTTTTAATTATGATGATATTGAATATGATGAACTCGAATTAAGAATCAATGGTACATTATTTGTTTTTCCAGAAAATCATATCAAGTCAATCGAGCTTATTAATCAGGGAGCAAAAAAGAACCAGGGTCCCCAAAAGAACCATTATTACATGTTGCATGATCTTCCTCACCGCGCCATGATTATCAAGGTAAATGAGTGGGGAAAAGAATTTTATTTCGATATTCTCAGCAAAAAGTGGCAACCCATCAAGATCATGATTAACTACCTTTGGCCATACTCGGACACTTTCAACATGTACGATGAGATGGAAGAAGCTGAAGCTCTGAAAATAGTGCAGTCGTTTATCAATGTGCTTTGAAGTTTTGAAGAAACAGATAAAGGACAAAAGAGTCAAGGATACTCGCAAGTGATCTTAAAAATGCTTGCAGATGGCGTTAATGGAAATGTTGAAAGTTACTATAATTATTTCTTGGATCTAACGGCCAAGCTAGGTGAAGAAGAATTTGCAGAAGGCTGGTTGCAAGAAAACGAAGAGTTATACGATTTGATAAATGACGAAGATATGTATTATTTCTATGTCGAAGAAGATACCAGAGATAGAAAAAAATGTCAGGATTTCTTGAAACCATATTATGAGGAAGCAAAGAAAATTATGGAAAAACATAATTAATCGGCGGTCACTAACAATGACCGCTATTTTTATACCCTAATTTAAGGAGGTGATGTGATTGATTCACTAATCTTTTAAAAGATTGAAAGGAGCAAAGTATGGCTAATCAAA
>HHCFJ05602__coassemble_319_pt1 | contig 39641 bp, 43 predicted proteins | sample HHCFJ05602__metabat2_low_PE_014 | metagenome-assembled genome bin HHCFJ05602
AAACATAGTCGACTCCTTTCTACCTTAATTAAAAGGTCCTCGTTCTTTACAATATTTTAAATTATAACTTAAAAAATCAGCGATGTGAACATGATAACAGTATTTAAACTGTGTTGTTTCCGCTTTCGTAACATTGCTGCTTTAAGCTTTATCCTATTCTGACCTTTATCATTTTTTACGTTCCTTTATCAAGCTCGCTTTAATCACTTGGGCTACTTTTTGCGATATTCCTAAGGCTTCAATCTCCACTAGTGGTGCTTCGGCTATTTTGTTGAGGGATCCGTACTCTTTCAAGAGTTTGATCCTTGTTTTGGGTCCAACACCTGGGATCAATTCTAGGCGTGAAGCCAGCGAATTCTTGCTGTGGGTTTGCCGGTGGAAAGTGATGGCAAAGCGGTGTACTTCATCCTGAATTCGTTGCAAAAGATAAAACCCCTCGCTTTGGCGGTCTAAAGCCAGCTTATTGCCAGCAGCATCCATTAAATCAGCTGTTTTATGCTTGTCATTTTTAACCATCCCTGCAACTGGAATTGCTATCCCCAATTGGTTATGCAAAACATCCACCGCCGCTTCGACCTGGACAATTCCTCCATCCATTAAGATCAGGTCGGGGAGATTTTTCTTTTCTTTTAATAGACGACTATAACGGCGGTAAATCACTTCCCGCGTACTTTGCGCTTCATCCGCATGGTTTTGGACCGTTTGTAACTTATATTTACGGTACTCTGTTTTTTCCGGGCGCCCATCAACAAAGCATACCATGGCCGAAACCGGGTCAACACCTTGAATATGCGAATGGTCAAATGCTTCAATCCTGTGTCCATGCGGCAACCCGAGTGCTGTCATTACTTCGTTCATTGCCCCCACAGTTTTGCGGTCATCAAGCTCCATGAGGCGGAACTTATCCTCTAAAGTTAACCGCGCATTCTTTTCCGCCATTTCAAGCAATGACCGCTTTTGTCCCCGCTGGGGGGTCCGCACCGGCACCGCAAGGATGTCCGTCAAGATTTGCCGCTCTACATTCTTAGCCACCAAAATTTCCTTCGGCAATACATGGTTCTTTTGCTGATAAAACTGCAAAATAAACGTTGCTAGTTCTGACTCGGGATCGTCAATACATGGAAACAGGCGTTTTTCTCTTTTCATCAAGCGTGCTTGGCGAATAAAGAAAATCTGAATCGAGATCCATCCCTTATCCATGTAATAACCAAAAATATCCCGCGGGGTATTATCCCGTGAGATGATCTTTTGTTTTTCAACTGTTTGCTCAATATAGTTAATTTGGTCACGCAGCTCAGCTGCCCGTTCGTATTCAAGGTTAGCTGCTGCCTGGGTCATTTTCTTTTCCAAATCATGTTTAATTCGCCCAACGTTACCATTTAAAAAGGATTTTATCTTGGCAATTTGACGTTCATACTCTGCTGCGGGCACTTCCCGAAAACAAGCACCTAAACACTGACCCATGTGGTAATACAGACAGGGCCGTTTCTGATATCCATTGCACCGACGCAATGGATATACTTTTTCCAACAAGTGCATTGTCTCCGTAGCTGCGTACACATTGGGATAGGGACCAAAATAATAGCCACCATCTTTTCTAATTTGACTCACAATTTTGAGCTGCGGATCTTTTTCGTTAGTAATTTTAATATAGGGATAACCTGTTCCATCCTTCAACCGGATATTGTAATACGGTTTGTACTTCTGAATAAGTGTGATTTCAAGTAAGAATGCTTCTTTATTGGTCGAAGTCACAATAGTTTCAAAGTCACGTATTTCTGCAACAAGGGCTGCCCACTTACCTTCATGGGAACTCTTAAAATAAGAACGGACTCGGTTTTTTAAATTTTTAGCTTTACCGACATAAATCACATGCGCATTAATGTCTTTCATAATGTAGCATCCCGGTAAGTCCGGTAATAATTTTAATTTATTTTCAATATGGCGAGTAGCCACACCTACTCCTCCTCTCTGTTACTTTCTACAATTGATATTATAACTTATTCCCCCGTAAACACCGCCTAAAACGCTAACCTCGCTTCGTATTGCGTAAATTGCTTACTGATATTTTAGACAACAAAAAAGATGGAAAATAATGGTTCACCAAAATTTTCCATCTTTTTTCATTTACCTTAATTGATGCCGCCTGTCTGTATTGCACTTTGTTCTTAATACAGAACCTTCTTCAAAAAGTCTTGGGCCCGTGCTGTCTTAGGAGCAGCAAAAAATTCTTCTGGCGTAACATCTTCTTGGATGTTCCCGTCTGCTAAAAACCAAATTTTATCCGCCACTTCTTTAGCAAATCCCATTTCATGGGTGACGATCACCATTGTCATCCCACTATTGGCTAAGTCCTTCATTACTTTCAAAACTTCACCTACCATTTCGGGATCCAGTGCACTAGTAGGCTCATCAAATAAAATCACATCCGGATCCATAGCCAAAGTCCGCGCAATCGCTACCCGCTGTTGTTGTCCCCCGGATAAACTTTGAGGGAACTGATCTTTTTTATCTAACAGACCAACCTTAGCCAAAAGTTTTTCTGCTTTCTTTGTAGCAGCTGCATCAGTGGTCCCTTTAACTTTAATCTGTGCAATTTTCACATTATCAAGCACACTCATATTAGGGAACAAATTGAAACTTTGAAACACCATCCCCATTTTTTCCCGCAATTGATTAAGGTCTTGGTCCTTAGCCTGCGTAATATCTTGGCCTTCAAAGAGGATTTGCCCTGCAGTCGCCTGTTCTAACTGGTTAAAACACCGCAATAGTGTACTCTTTCCCGCACCAGAAGGACCAATGATACAAACCACTTCCCCCTGCTTGACTTCTTGGTTAATTCCATCGAGGACAGCTGTCTGTCCATATACTTTTTTTAAATTTTTAATTTCAATCAAGTTAGGCATGGTTCATTTTCCTTTCTACGTGATTTAAGACCTTGGAAAGAGTGAAGGTTAAGACGAAGTAAATCAACATTGTTACGAACAGTGGTGCAACCCCCTTGTACGTAGCTGATTGGACTAGTTGTGTTTGATACATCAAGTCAGCAACCCCAATAACTGAAACAATCGAACTTTCCTTGATTAAAGTAATAAATTCATTCCCTAAGGCAGGCCAGATATTTTTCAACGCTTGAGGCAAGATCACATACCGGTAAGCCTTTGCTTGTGACATCCCTAAACTTCTTGCCGCTTCAGTTTGTCCTACAGGAATGGAATCGATCCCGGAACGAATGATCTCGGCAACATAGGCCGCAGAATTCAACGAGGTAGCAATGATCCCGGCTACCAGTGCTGGCATACTTTGGATTACCGCCCCGATTCCGAAGTAAACAAACATCACTTGCACCATCAACGGTGTTCCTCTGACAAACTCAATATATGCTACTGCCAAATAATGAATAACCTTGTTGTGGGCTAACCGCATGATCGCTAATAATGTCCCTAAAATCGCACCAAAGAATACTGAAACGATTGTAATGATTAAGGTATATTCCACCCCTTTGGCAAAATAAGTCCAATAGTCAACCATCTTATTTTCTTTAGTCGATTGTGTCATGTACTTACTTGCCTGGGGAATGTATTCACTCGTAATCAAATCTTTTTGTTTAATCTTAGCAATCGTCTTGTTTGCCGAAGCAACCAAACTATCAGCGCCCTTGGCAAAAGCCATAGCATACCCGGTTTGATCCTTGTCAACGATGAAATGTGGATCCATAGTGGTCAAATCAGGATTGTTTTCTGCATATGCCTTGGCTGTTGGGTAGTCCATTGCCACGCCATCAACCTTATTTGATTTAAGAGCGATAACAAGATTATTTAACTTAGCCAATCCTTTAACTTGGGCTTTAGGCATTTGTTCTTTCACCAAGTCATAAAGTAATGACCCCGTTTGGGCTCCAACTTTCTTACCATCAAATGAAGCTGCATTCTTGTATTCACTTGCGGTCCGTTTGTTGATTAGAATCACTTGCTTACCTGAGTAATACAAATCGGTGAAGTCAACATTCTTTCTTCTTTCAGGAGTAGGATTGATCCCCGAAATAGTCGCATCGATTTTATGGGTTTCTAAAGCCACCAGTAGGGAGTCAAAGTCCATATTTTTAATTTCTAATTTAACCCCCATGTCCTTGGCTACTTGCTTAGCAATCTCAATATCCATCCCAACGTATTCAGTCTTGCTCCCAACTTTAGCGGTGAACTCATACGGTGGATAGTCAGCACTCACACCGACGACTAATTTTCCCCGCTTTTTAACAGCAGCCAGTGACTCCGTTGCTTCCTTAGTCGAACTCTGGTCATTCGTTGCTGCCTTGACCGTACTAGTCAATGGCGCCACAATACAACTCAGAGTAATAAACAATGATAATATTAGTTTTACGAATCTTTTCATGGCATTCTCCCATTCCTTGTCCAAATAATTTATGATATGAATTATACACCAAACGAATAATTATGCAACATTTATTTGGATTTTATCACTTTTTATGCAAACAAGGACATTGCTTTTCCTAAGTAAAGCTGTTATTCTAGGCACAACAACACTGGGTAAGGAAGTGAACTTATGGGTCTTAAGATTAATCGGCAAAATAACTTAGAAAAGCTTTTTGATAAATTCGCTATCGATCCTGATAAAAAGATCGACCTTCCTGAAAAGGATCCGGATAAGAAAAAGCAACCAGCGCAAAAAGCTGATAAAAAATAACTACGCAAAAGGCAGCTGTCACGATGTACCAGGTTACTAGTAGCTCGTGGTAGCTGCCTTTTAGCTAAATATTATTTATCAGGCGCAAAGCCATTTGGATAACGTTTATTTAAAGTATCGATATTGTTTTGTGCGACTTCATCGAAAGGAATATCAGCCCACTCTGCAATCTGCGATAAGTACCAGAGTACATCGCCCATTTCGTGAACCATCTGTGCTCGGTCTAGTTTCTTCCCTTTAAAAGTGTAATCCTTGATCAAATTGATCAACTGGCCACTTTCGGCTGATAAACCCATTGCACAATTAGTTAGCACTTGTTCTGTCCCGTAAAGCGTACGGTTTGCTGCCTTTTGATACTCATTAAATTCCATCATGCTGCCTCCTACTTAACGCCTGTTTGTTTTTCAATCCAAGCCCATACATCGTCTTTTCCCGTCTTGTCAACTGCTGAGAACAAAACAACTTGATCAGCTTGACGGAGAGCTAAGCCTTTTCTAATCTGGCTGACACACCGATTACGCCGACTCTTAGGGACTTTATCCACCTTAGTTCCAACGACCAGCAACGGCAAATCATAGTAATGCAAAAAATCCACCATCTGCTTGTCTAACTTGGTCGGTTCGTGGCGTGCATCAACAAGTGTCACTACCCCACGTAGCGGCTGCCGTTCAGAAAAGTATGTTTCAATCATACGCGCCCATTTTTCCCGTTCTTTTTGAGAAACTTTGGCATAACCATAGCCTGGAACATCAACGAAAAATAATTTTGACTCGATATCATAGAAATTCAACGTTTGCGTCTTTCCCGGTTGGCTTGATGTCCGCGCATAATTACGCCGGTTGATGAGCACGTTGGTAAGTGAGGATTTACCAACATTAGAACGCCCTGCAAATGCAACTTCTGGAAAGCCATCTTTAGGGTATTGATCCGGGCGCACTGCACTGATCCGGAGGTTTACATTATTGACTTGCATATAACTCCACTCCTTTTATTCGCCTTATCATTTTACCATGGAAAAACACTTATTTTGCCTTAAAGTAAGAAAAATAAAATAGCACCCTGAACCTTCCGTCCAGGATGCTATGCTAAAACTCGCAAGGGCCATGGTCCCTAGTGAATTTTAGAAATTACTTTGCATCAACAACTTGCTTGTCACCATAGTAACCGCAGTTTGCGCAAACGTGGTGTGACTTACGTAATTCACCGCAGTTTGGGCATGCAGACATGCCAGGAACTTGCAACTTGTAGTGTGTCCGACGTAATCTCTTACGTGTCTTTGATGTTCTACGTGCTGGTACAGCCATTGGGTTTCCCTCCCTTAATTAAAATCTTCAACAAGAAGAATTTTACTGATCTTTAATCAATTTTGCAACTAATCATCCGTTGTGGCAAAAAAATCTTTCAGTTTTGCCAAACGGGGATCAATTTGATCCTTCTTTTTTTGTGTGTCGGTTCGGTCCTCAACTTCAACCTGCCACCCTTCGCCTTGTTCAAGCTGGGCAACACCTTCCGCCTCGGCAACCGTTAAAACCTGCATCGGAATTTGCAATAAAATATTGTCGCAAATAACTGGTTGGAGATCAACATAATCATCATCTAATACGATAACTACGTCATCGCCTTCAAACTCGTCTACCTTTTGTTTTTCAAACTTACTCAAGTAATGTTCGGTAAAATCAAAAGATAAGTTGAGAGTAACAGGAGTTAGGGAACGAGTTGATGGAACAACCAAAGAAACTTCAACTTTAGCATAAACAACAATCCCCAAACGATCATTGGTAAAGAAACCATCTACCGTGACGGCAGAGACATCTTGAATATCTGCTCGCTTAGCCTTTAATTGTTCAGTTAAATCAATTGTTTCTTTGAAAGATAAGGGTTCAGCACCCGTTCGCCGTAACTCATTTAACGACCACTTCATGCTTATTTCCTCCTAATGCAACATGATTGATTATACCTGTCGACGCAACCTTTGTCAATGCTTTTTCCTTGACACCTCAAACGCCTATTCTGATGGGCGCTCGCCGCATATCTTGTTCTTGGTGGTTGAACATTTGATAAACTTTACCCACACGGTAATCCAGGGATAACAAGGTCTTTTTCAGCTCCTTGTTGACATTAGTCACTACGGGCCACGCTATTTTTTTCTTCTGGGTTGATAGGTAATTTTGTCCCGTCCGGTTAAAGCCTAGGATCCGCACAAAGGGGTGGGCCCAGGCTTGTTCTACTTCAGCCGCACTAATATTCAAAACAGTAGCTAGCGCTAACCGTGATAACCGCGTATAAGTAAAGCGTTTAGTTTTCACTTTTTTTAGCCAGGTATCAAAATCAAGCGGTACTGAAGCCAGTTGCAATTGCTCTTGCATCCGGTATTGAATACCTTCAGCCATTCCATAAATCGTGGCTAATTGCTTAGGCGTCGCTGTCAACAAACGGTATCGAAGCAAGGGCCACAGATTTGCCCAAGTAACACTAGTTTTCTGCTTAATATCCATCCATGTTTGTGCACCCACAAATTTTTTGACCATATCAGGTTCGTGGATATTTTGGCGAATGGCCGTCGCACTGGCGATATGGCCCCCAGTAGGAAGCTTTTGATCATGATAGCCAGCTGCTTGGCGCTGAATGGGTACCAGGTTTAAAGTAGGCGCAAGTGCTAAAGCAGCCCGCGCATACGCCAACCCCAATAAGTCATTGGGCTGGGTGATTTCAAAACCCACTGCCTCTTTGACTGCCTGCTGGTACAACGCAGCATATGAGATATTATACTGTTGGTAATCCCAAGTGAGATCCTGACTCTTTTGGGCTAGGTCTTTGAAATCATAGGTGCTATGTTCCGCTCCAAAAACCAGATTCTCAACTCCCAATTGCTGCAATACTGCCACTCCACTCTGGGCAAACCGATCAGCTGGTTGCATACACAAACCAAAGGGAATCTCGACTACTAAATCGGCACCTGCCTGCAAGGCTTCGCGAGCCCGTACCCACTTGTCAAAGCAAGCTGGTTCCCCCCGCTGTAAATAGTTGCCACTCATGGCAATAATCAGAGTTGTGGCGGGAAAATGTTCCTTAACCCAATTGATTTGATATTGGTGTCCATTATGAAATGGATTGTATTCTGCAATTATTCCCGTTGCGTGCATTGCCCCTCCTATTTTTCACAGACAAAAAACCACCGGTTAGTATCAGCCTGTGGCTCTGCCCTACCGAAGTCAGCGCTCACATGCACATGCTTAAAGCCCGCATGTTTGAGCATCGCCCGGTACTTGTCTAATGAATATGTCCGTTGATAGTGTGTCTCAGTTAACTTTTCATACCGTCCATCGTTATCTCTAACAAAAAAAGTCAATTCATGAATAACACTCGCAGGTACGTCACCATGGTAACTTTCCCACATAAATGCTGTCTCCTCATCTTGATAGTTGTACATATAATCAGCGTAACCGACATCAGTTTGATAAGGGGTGATTACGTCAAATAAAAACTTACCACCAGCATTCAAATGCTGATAAACCTCCAACAAGGCTTGTTGAACCTCAGCTTCATCTGCCAAATAACAAAGTGAATCAGCAAAACAGACCACACAGTCATAAAGCGGTAGGTCCTGTAAATTCAGCATATTACCAGCAATCAATGGCAAATCAAGTTGGGCTTCTTGAGCATGCATCGCTGCTAATGCCAACATTTCTTCCGATAAGTCCAACCCCGTTACGTGTTGGTACCCTGCTTGTTTAAGTTTAACCGCTTGTCGTCCAGACCCACAGGCTAAGTCCAGTAAGTTGGCTGTGGTTGGGATCTGAGAACGTTTAACAAAATCCAACCAGTGTTCATACATAGTTGGATCCATTAAGTTATCGTATAATTGTGCAAAAGTTGTATATATCAATTATTTCAACCATGCGCTGATATCTACCCGATCAGCGTCTGCCCAGAATTTTTCTAAATTATAGAATTTCCGCGTTTCTTCTTTGAAGACATGAACAATCACATCCCCCAAGTCCAACAGCACCCAGTTAGCTTCATTCTTACCTTCGATATCACGAACTGTTCCACCTTGGGCACTAACTTCTTCAGCAATAGCTTCAGCAATAGCCTTAACCTGTCGGTCAGATGTTGCCTGAGTAATTACAAAATAATCAGCTAAAATACTAATTTTTTGAACATCCAAAGCAACTGTATCCTCTGCCCGCTTGCTGTCGGCTGCTTTAACGACTGTTTCTAATAACTCTTTACTGTTCATATATCCTCCTATTTTTTTCCTGCTACCCAGCGATTATATGTCAGAATAGCTTGCGGATAGACTGGTTTATTCTGTTCCATCAAAAATTGAATTGTATGCTTAGTTTCAAAACTCACTGCTTGGTCCAAATCGGTTGCTGCTAACTTCCGCGCCTGTTCAACACCAGGGAAAGAACGTCCTGCTTCGATATAATCAGCTACATAGACAATCTTGTCCAAAGTAGTCATCGTGACAGCACCAACAGTATGACGTCTAATAGCATTTAAAATTTCCTCATCGGTAACATGTAATTCAGTTTTTACCATTTCAGCACCAACTACACCGTGCCAGATGAAATTCCCCCACCGTAATAAATCCGGATCCAGATGGTATGCTTTAATAGCTGCAATAAAGTCCTCTGCTGATCGTTCTTTAGTATAGTCATGCAGAAGGGCTGCCACACTAGCTTTTTCTACTGAACATCCATTCTGTTCTGCTAATTTGATCGCTGCTTGTTCAACTCCCAGCACATGCTGAAAACGGTGGTCTGAAAGAACTTCGCGCAACCGTGCAACCAACTCTGCCCGTGTTCCGGGATAAATATTTTCCTGATAAACAATCTCTTTCATTATTGATACAGACCTTTCTCACGAATATATTCTTCAACTGCATTTGGAACCAAGTAACGAATAGACTGACCTTGCTTGACTTTAGCCCGAATTATTGAGGAACTAATGTCCAACATCGGAGTGTCGACCCACAACACAGGGTAAGGAGTTGTCACCTCATAACCAGGGCGCTTTACCCCAACCAACTGCACCATCCGCATTAGTTGCTCAGGCTCCCGCCATTTTGGAAGGTACTCCACCATATCGCCACCAATGATAAAGTAATAATCCGTATCAGGATGAAGCCGGCGTAACTCTTTAATCGTATCTACCGTATAACTAATACCACCCCGGCGCAACTCAATATCTTCAGTAGCAAATAAACTATTATCCGCAATAGCTAATTGGAGCATTTTTAACCGTCGGTAACCATTAATTGCAGCTTTATGATCCACATGGGGCGGAATATTGTCGGGCATAAATAATACCTTATCCAACCCCAACTGAGTCCCCACTTGCTCTGCAATCATTAAGTGTCCCATATGTGGTGGATTAAATGTTCCACCCAAAATTCCTACTCGTTTCTTTTTTCCAGTCAATTCAGGGGTTACAACGGTTTCAACCGCAGTATCTGTTATCGTTTTGGTAGCCACCACCAATCAACTCCCCTCTGCTTCCTACAGTGCTTCAACTTCTAAGGAGTAATGGCGATTTTTGGGCTTACTAGACTTTTTGTACAAAACGAGCACATGTCCAATAACCTGAACCACTTCAATCTTACTGTGTTCTGCCAGAAATGCTACCACTTCTTCAGGTTCAATGATTGAATTTTGTAAAATATTAACTTTGATTAATTCCCGTTTCTCAACCGCTTCTTCAACTTGCTTGAGCCACTCAGTACTCAACCCGTCTTTACCAATTTGAAAAACCGGCCGCATATTGTGGGCTTGACTACGTAAATATCTCTTTTGCTTTCCGCGCATAATTCCCTCCATGAATATTATCTATTAGATCATTGCTCTGCGGACCACCACGTCAACGTTTTCCGGTGCCCAAGCTGCTACTTTGGCCCCAGGTTTGACAGTTATCCACCCCAAACCAGCGAAAACAATATCTGTTTTTTCACTCACTGTAAACTCAAACCGTTTGAGCGGTGGGAAATCAGCCATATCTTCTTGGTTAGGCGGTTGGAGTAACTCCCCTGCATGTTTAGTATAGAAGTTATCTGCGTTTGCCATCTTGGTCCGGTGGATCATCAAATTGTTGTCTACATAAACAGTGACCCCTTTAGGTCCACTAATGAAGTCAAACCGTGCTAGGGCCCCTAAAAATAGGGTTTGTTCCCCATTAAGCTGATACACTTTCGGCTTGATTTCTTTCTGCGGGGTTGCCAGTTTTAACGCTTTCCCCGTCAGATAGTGCGCCATTTGTCCTTTATGGATAATCCCGGGAGTATCAATCATGTTCTTGCCGTCACCAAACGGAATTTCGATCCGATCCAAGGTTGTTCCTGGAAAACGAGACGTTGTAATCAGATTTTGAATTCCAATTCGTTGTTTGATGATTCGGTTAATCAAGGTTGACTTCCCGACATTGGTTACCCCGACTACTTGTACATCGCGCCCCTGACGATATTTATCAATCAAGCGTAACAATTGCTCGATCGCAAAACCTTTTTTAGCACTGGTTAAAATAACCGCTTCAGGATATAGGCCTTGCTTGTTTGCTTCTTGACGCATCCAATCTTGAAGCTTACTGCGTTTGAGTGACTTAGGCAAGAGGTCTTCTTTATTCCCCACCAGAATAATTGGGTTGTCCCCAACAAACCGCTGTAAACCCGGAATTAATGACCCGTTGAAATCAAAAATATCAACCACATTAACGATCAGTGAATCAGTATTGCCGATATTATCCAATAACCGCAAGAAATCCTTATCCGTAATATTGACATCTGTTACTTCATTGTAGTGACGTAACCGAAAACAACGTTGACAATACAACTGACCACTCTCCAAGCCTTTTTTGATCGCTGCTTGTGGAGTATAACCAGGTTGTGCTTGATCCTCAGATTGGATCGCAGCTCCACACCCTATACAATGTAATTGTTCTTCAGTCATCTAGTGATTTCCTCCATTTAAACTCAAAACCTTGCTGTGTCAGTCTTTGCTTAACCTGTCCTTCAAGCATCCGGTTGAACTTAGTATTCCATGCATCAGAGGTTACCAATGGTCGCACCAAAACACTGCGAATATGGGCGTTATTAGCAGCCCAAATATCTGTCATTAGCTGATCGCCCACCAAGATCACATCTTCAGCAGCCAAATGATAACGCTTCTTAGCAAGATTAATCCCCCGTGTTAATGGCTTCAATGCCCGGGCAATAAACGGCAACTCTAGTTTGGCAAGGGCCCGCGCAATCCGCTTGTGATTATTATTCGAAACGACTACTACCGGAATTTGCGCTTGCTGCATTTCTTTAAGCCACTGCTTTAGTTCTGGTGTGCCATCTGGATTATTCCAAGCGATCAAGGTATTATCCAGATCAGTCAATACTACCTTAATTCCATGGCGTTTCAAATCAGCTGGCGATAAATCATAAATTGATTCAACCATCCATGTTGGTTTAAATTTGCCTAACATCCAATTACTCCTCAAAATTTTCTTCTTTGTTAATTATACCAACCATTTAGGACAAAACCATATTATTTGGTTAATAAATTAAAAAGGCTAAGACATATCGCCTCAGCCTTTTTAATTGAAGATTACTTTTCTAAAGCTTGCTTAGCTTGTTCTACAACAGCAGTAAATGCTTCTGCATCGTTAACAGCCAAGTCAGCTAACATCTTACGGTTAACTTCGATATTAGCTAACTTCAAGCCGTGCATCAACTTGCTGTAGCTGATCCCGTTTTGACGAGCAGCTGCGTTGATCCGAGCGATCCATAATTTACGGAAGTTGTTCTTAGTCTTACGCCGATCTTGGAAAGCATATAAGTATGACTTCAGAACTTGTTCCTTAGCAGTCTTGAATAAAGCATGCTTGGAACCGCGGTAACCCTTTGCTAATTTTAAAATCTTCTTACGACGTTGGCGTGTAACAGCCCCACCTTTAACACGTGGCATATTAAAATTCCTCCTTGTTAATTGCCGGCCTCAACCGACATCTCATATAATGAGAATTCGTTAAATTAACTATTGTAGCAAATGAAGTTTACTTCATTTGAGAAACCATTTGCTTGATCCGCTTCATATCTGAACCAGATACCATTGCAGCTTTCCGCAACTGACGACGTTGCTTCTTAGTCTTGCCGTGGAAACGGTGTGAAGTGAAACCGTGATGACGCTTTAAACCACCATTTCCTGTACGCTTGAAACGCTTTGTTGATGCGCGGTGTGTTTTTTGTTTTGGCATAATAATATCCTCCTAGTTATAACAGTAATTACTTATCTGTTTTAGGCGCTAACACTAAGAACATGCTACGCCCATCCATCTTAGCTCTAGATTCAACGGAGGCAACATCCTGAGTTGCTTCAGCAAATCTTTGAAGTACTTCACGACCAATATCCTTGTGAGTAATTGCACGGCCTTTAAATCTAATTGAAACCCGTACCTTATCTCCCTTGGAAATAAATCTGTGAGCATTTCTAACTTTTGTATTGAAGTCATTAGTGTCAATTGTTGGACTTAAACGTACTTCCTTAACGTTGGCAGTCTTTTGACGCTTCCGAGCTTCTCGTTGCTTCTTTTGCAACTCGAAGCGATATTTACCATAATCCATGATTCGTGCTACCGGTGGCTTAGCCTTTGGCGCAACTAAAACTAAGTCTAAGTTTTGTTGTTCAGCCATGGCTAAAGCTTCCTGCTTGGACTTTACGCCCAACTGTGAACCATCGCTGGCAATCAACCGAACTTCGCGAGCCCGAATGCCTTCATTAACCATCTTATCAAATGCTATGGTGCTTCACCTCCAAATAAATTCAGAGAAAGTGCAGACAGATGTAAAAAAGGTGCTGGTATCCAATAATAGCCAGCACCCTAATCCGTTTTTAGCGGAATTAATTTCACTAATATCTGCCCCGGGACCACTGTCCCTTAGGCGAGAAGCGGGTGCTTCTGCTTTTTCTCAACTCTTAGTAGTCTAGCAGGCAATATCCTTCCTGTCAAGACTTACAATTATTTTTTCCGACTGTAACTTGCAATATCTGCTAGCAGTTCACTTTCAAAGTCAGCAAATGCAAGCGTAGCAGCCTTGTCTTCCCCGTATTTCCGAACAGAAACAGATTGGTTAGCCATTTCATCATTTCCGACAACCAACGTGTATGGAACTTTTTGGGTTTGAGTTTCCCGAATCTTGTAACCCATCTTTTCGTTACGGTGGTCAACCACAACCCGCACGTTAGCTGCCCGTAACTTAGCTGCTAAGTCTTCAGCGTACTCACCATGCTTGTCATCAGAAACAGGAATGATGTGCACTTGTTCTGGTGCTAACCATGTTGGGAAAGCTCCCTTATAGATTTCCGTTAAGTAGGCAATGAATCTTTCCATTGTTCCCACAACCCCACGGTGAATCATAACTGGTTGGTGTTCTTGACCATCTTTACCAGTGTACTTGAGGCCGAAGCGTTCTGGCAACATGAAGTCTAACTGAATAGTAGACATTGTTTCTTCATTTCCCAGAGCCGTCTTAGTTTGAATGTCCAACTTTGGACCATAGAATGCGGCTTCCCCTTCAGCTTCATAATAATCTAAGTTCAGGTCATCCATGGCTGCCTTTAACATGGATTGGGATTGTTCCCACATTTCGTCATTAGCATAATACTTCTCAGTATTCTTAGGATCACGATATGAAAGACGGAAAGTATAATCAGTAATGTCAAAGTCTTCATAAACACTCATGATCAACTTCAAGATCTTAGCAAATTCACTCCGAATTTGATCCAAGGTAACAAAAGTGTGCCCATCGTTGAGCGTCATTTCACGCACCCGTTGTAAACCTGATAAAGCCCCAGACTTTTCATAACGGTGCATCATCCCTAATTCCGCAATCCGCAATGGTAAGTCACGGTAGGACCGCAAGTGGTGCTTGTAGACTTGGATATGGCTTGGGCAGTTCATTGGCCGCAATTCCAACATTTCGCCATCACCCATGTCCATTGGTGGGAACATGTCATCCCGGTAGTGTTCCCAGTGACCTGATGTCTTGTAAGCATCAAGGTTCATCAAGACCGGAGTATAAACGTGTTGGTAACCATCGGCTACTTCCCGGTCGATGATGTAACGTTCAATCGTCCGCCGAATTGTGGACCCCTTTGGCATCCAGTATGGTAAACCAGCACCAACTTTTGGATCAACAAAGAAGAGGTCCAATTGGCTCCCGATTACCCGGTGGTCGCGTTCCTTAGCTTCTTGACGCCGTTGCAGGTCTGCTTCTAAGTCATCTTTCTTATAGAAAGCCGTCCCATAAATCCGTTGCAGCATTGGGTTGGAAGACATTCCCTTCCAGTAAGCCCCAGCTACTGATAATAACTTGTAGTTCTTGATTAAGTTAGAGTATACCAGGATTGGTGCATTGGCAGGAGCAACAAAATCCCCTGCCTTGTAGAGGTTTACCTTACCGTCTTGAGCTGCTTCTTGGAGCAATTCAACTGTATAAGGATCTGCTGCATATTGGGCTGCTAATTCATCAACATCACCTACAACATGTTCAACCTTCAAGTTTGCCTTCGCAAATTCCTTAATTTTTGCTTCTAAAGCTGCTAATTCATCGACAGAAACTTGCATCTCATCTCGGTCTGAATCAACGTAAAAACCTTCGTCACTGTCTTTAGCGCCGACATATTCCCCTAAGCGAATCCCAGCAAAACTATCAGTCAATGCTGCCCGTAAGAAGAAAGCAACTGATTCACGCAAGGCTTGCAAGCCTTCCTGAGAATCACGATCAATTTTGTTAACTGAACCGTCTGGTAACATTACTGCAACTTGTGCCATAATCTCAATCTCCTTTTTATAAATTAAATAAAAAAGCCCCTAGCACCGTCTAAATACGGCACTAGGGACGTCATTAACATCTTTAATAACGTGGTTCCACCCACATTCAAGTAGACCTAGTCTACTCCTCTCATAGTTGGTAACGGAAACTACCCGGCTCGACTTTGCATCCAGCTCTATTGGTTATGGTGGTAAGTCAACCTTTGATTGTTCTCAGTCCCTCAATCATCCCTGTTTATGGTTGACCGTTTGTCCTTAACTAGATTTACATCTATTAAACCACTTCATATTATTGAAGGCAAGAAAAATTTGTAACTAATTGCGCCGCCAATTCTTGCCCGATACTGCCATTTCTTTAGATAAATACCGTACCCGCTCCATAATTCGCTTAGCCTTCAAGGGCTCCACCACGGAGTTAGTGCTGTATGCTAAATGTTCTTCCAGTTCAGCTTGCGTTTTGTTGGACGTGAAGAAGGTTGGTAATTCTTCTTGCATCCGGTACTCCAAGATAACCCCTAAAACATCATCCCGCAACCAGCCACTCATCGTTTCAGCTCCAATATCATCTAAAATTAAAATTGGCGCTTGTTTGATACCGTTGATCTCTTTAAGGACAACATTTTCTGAAATACTATCTTTGAAACGAACTGCTAATGATGGAAAATGGGCTAAAGTACAAGCAATATCTTTACGGGCTAATTCATGAGCCATGGCAGCCATCAAGTACGTTTTTCCCACCCCAAATGGACCGGTTAGGTATAAGCCCTGGTGAAATTCACCCGGGTTTGACACATACTCTTTAACGAAATTAACTGCTGCTAATAAGGCAGCATCGCGCCCTTCTTCCCGCTGATAGTTCCTGAAGTTTGCATTACGCATACTTTTCGGAACATTGATCGTAGTAAACCGCTTTTGAGCTGCCTGTGCCTGCTGTTTCCGCACTAATTCAGCGGTAGGAATATAAGTTACCTCGACTTTACCCCGCACCAAGCTCAAGGCCGGCGTATAGCCCGGCATGAAGGTTTTTTGCCCCGCTGCAATTTTTTGCTTAACATCATAGTACTCATATAATTTACTTGCATTTGTCGCAATAAAAGCCTGGGCGTCTGGGACTTCAGCCTGCATAATAAACTGTTGGATCTCCTTGTCCTGTGCCAACTGGCGTAGCATTTCTTGATATTCATGGAGGTTTTCCCGGGGGAATTTACTCCGTAAAATTCTGCCCATGTTTTCCATTTAATATTCCTCCTTATTTACCCAGCAAACGATCCAAATCAGCTAATCCTTGATCAATATCATTTTTTGTCTGTGATTCTGACTGACCCATAGCTTTCGCATTCGCCCGCTTCCCTTGTCCTGGCTTTTGTGTCTGTGCTTGTGTTTGGGCCCATTGGGGTAACTTTTCTTTACTAAATACACGTTGCTTCTGCCTACGAGCAGTGCGATCTTGGGTTCTTTTTTCTTTCCACTGGCGCACATAAACAATTGCTTGTTCCGGTGTCCGCACCCGATTAGCTCCCCAGTTAGAAATGGTACGTTCAACCGTACTGGCCCGTAAATTATCAAAATTTTGATCCACCAGATAATAATGCAACATAATATTAATAATTCCTGGAGCTATTCCTTGCTGTAACAAATTTTGCACCACATATTTATCCGCCCGTGTCGGAAAACTAGCCGTATTGCGAGCAGCATTTTTTTGCTCAAAAATAGCCTGCAAAAACGCCATTGGTGCATATGCTTTGGCAGCAGCCGCTAAGTTCTGCTCAGCTGCTGTTAACTTCACTTCAGCTGAAGCTTGGTTCGCATCTGTCTTCTGTGTTACTGTCTTAGTTTGTGAACTATATCGCGCCATTGCCCGGTTGCTAAGTTGGTTAAAATCAACGTGACCCTGTTCATTTGCTACTGAATCAATCAAATTCACCAGCGCTAACTCGTTAAGTCCGTACATAACGCCTACACTATAAGCAACCCGGATATTTTGCTTGAAATTACTTGTATCCAGATAAGTTTTTTTATGTAAAAGCTGATCGACAAATTCAAAATCAATTGGGTTGGTGGCTGGCAAAGTTGCTGCCACATCAGCCCAGATCGGTGATTGCTCAGCCTGTACTTGAGCACCCACTGCTTGTCGCAGTAGCTGCTGGATTGCAGGCGTATTAAAAGATAATTCGCGTTTCCACGCAGCAGCCATCCCCGTGCCAATACTTGCTGTCAAGCGTTCACTTAATTGTGGATCATCAAAAAAATGAGTTGGTGACAACGGCGGGTTCATCACCAACAAGACCCAGTTTCCCAGCTGATCGTGCTGGCGGACAACCTGGAGCAAGTTGACTTGGACTAACTGTTGGGCTGCAGTTGCCAAATCCTCGATCCCAAAATTCAGCTGTACAAAAAGATCTTTTAGAGGACGCCGTTCACTAACTAGCGGTTCGGGAGTCAACGTGGTTTGCAGTGTGGCATATAGGCCCACGGCTCCTGGCCCAACGATGGGCTGATACAGGCGCGTAATGGTTGCTAAGTCCGCCCCACTAATATTATCGGTAGCAATAACAACATAGCCATCGTTTCCTGCCAAGTGTTGCCACTGTTGCTCCATCGCGATCTTCCTTTCTACTTCCTAGCCTTTTTATCCCGTGCCATTAATTCTTCTAGCTCATCCCGAAAAGCCGCCATGTCCTTGAATTGGCGATAAACACTGGCAAAACGAATATATGCCACTTCATCAACATCGGCCAAAATTCCCATGATATATTCACCGATCAATTGGCTTGAAACCTCAGTTCCCCCCACTGACCGCACCTTATTTTCAACTTGATTTACAATCGCGGTGATTTGGTCCATGCCAACAGGACGCTTTTCAGTCGCCCGCACGATCCCCTTCAGGATCTTTTCACGGTTAAACTCTTCTCGCGTCCCGTTCTTTTTGATAACCAATAATGGGGTGGCTTCGACCCGCTCAAAAGTCGTAAAGCGAAAACCACAGTTTGTACACTCGCGGCGACGCCGAATTGCATGCCCTTCATCTGCTGGACGACTATCAACCACCCGTGATCCTTCTTCATGACATTTTGGACATTTCATTATGTTCACCTACTCTTTTTTCTTAGAAAATCTAATCTGGCGGAGCTCAAACCACTGGTCTACTTGTGGTTTCCACCCAAGAGGACCCTTTCCAGTATCAAGAGTCCAATCTGCTTGGGCAATTCGCCAAGCATTGTCTTTTTGGGCCTTAATCCGGGCTTGAGCTTCCACTTTGGGTAACTGGTTCCGCTGCTGTAATCGTGCTAATTGGATAGTTTCGTCAACTACTGTTACCCATACGGCATCACAATATTGTTCATAGTGCCCTTCAAATAATAATGGGATATCTAACACGACCACTGCAACACCTTTTTGCCGGTACTTTTGCAACTGCATCAGGATTTCTTCCCTAATTAACGGGTGCGTAATCTCATTCAATTCTGTTAATTGTTTAGGATCAGAAAAGACTAACTGCCCCAACTTGCGCCGTAACAAGCTACCGTCTGGGGCAAGATATGCCTTACCAAAATGTGCTATCACCTGTTGCAACCCCTGGCTTCCGGGTGCAACTATCATCCGTGCAATTGCATCGGCATCAATAATTTTAGCCCCTTTTTGCGCTAAATACTGACTAACAGTTGATTTTCCACTAGCTATTCCACCAGTAATTCCTAAAACGTATGTCATCATTCTACCTTTTGACATTGCGGACAAAAATGTGTCCCCCGTTGCCCAACTTTAATTTTTTCAATTATAGTACCACACCGTGGACAGGGATGACCGTCATTGCCATAAACATTTAATGCAAATTGAAATTCCCCCATATTGCGGAAAGCATCGGTATATGAACGAATGGTTGTCCCTCCGGCGGTAATCGCCCGTTGTAACTCTGCAATGATATTTTGCCTCAGGGCAGTAATCTCTGACCGTGTCACATGGTTAGCGGGAGTTTCCGGATGAATCTTGGTCATCCATAAAACCTCATCAACATAAATGTTTCCTAATCCGGTCACAATCGTTTGGTCAAGTAGCGCGGTTTTTATAGCTTTTTTGCGCCGGTGTAGTGCTTGCGCAAAGTAATCCACGGTAAATTCTGGTGCGAATGGCTCTGGTCCCAATTTTTGGAGTGACTTGAGGTCATTTTCTTGTCCTGTCTGCACTAAGCGCATTCTGCCAAATTTACGTGAATCGTTGTAGCGCAACTGTTGCCCGTCATCGAGGTCAAACACTACATGGGTATGCTTTTCCAACGGTTGTGTCTGGGGTTGAACAAAATACTTTCCTTCCATCCGTAAATGCGATACAACAGTCAAATCGCCCGAAAACCGTAATAATAAGTATTTTCCCCGCCGGTCAACGGTCAGGATCTTTTTACCCGTTAGTTGCGTCACAAACTCCGTCAGGTCACTCTCGATCATTTTGGGATATAAGACCGTTACCTTTTTTACTGTCCTGCCCTGCACTAACTTGATCAATCCACGTCGTACCGTCTCTACCTCAGGTAATTCTGGCATCTTCGCTCCTCCTCGTTCCTTATTAATTTTTATATTATCACAAATTTACAAATCACAATAATAAAACAAAACCACCGCCAATCCTTTACATTCAGTTGCTCCTAGCTTCTGATATGGGCGGGTTTCTCATTACTAAAAAAGAGAAACATTGAACACTTCAACGTTTCTCTTTCCCACTTAACCGTTACTTATTTAGCAGCAAACCATGTTGCCCCGTGTTTGCTTTCCACCTTCAATGGAATATCCAGCTGCACGGCTGAATCCATAACCTCTGGTACCACTTTTTCTAACAGAGGAATTTCTTCTTGGGGAGCTTCAAAAATTAATTCATCGTGAACTTGCATCAGCATTCGTGCTTGTAAGCCCCGACTTTGCAAAGCATCCTGCATCTGGATCATCGCGGTCTTGATAATATCGGCTGCACTTCCTTGGATCGGTGTATTGAGAGCTGTTCGTTCCGCAAATGACCGTAAATTAAAGTTCTTACTCTTAATATCTGGCAGGTAGCGTCGCCGGTGCAGAATCGTTTCAACATAACCTTTTTCGCGTGCATACTCAACAATCTCACGCATATAACGCTCCACTCCGGGGAAGTTTTCTAAATACGTCGTAATAAAACGTTTAGCCTGCTGGCGACTAATCCCAAGATTTTGGGCCAAGCCAAAATCACTAATCCCATAAACAATCCCAAAGTTAACTGCTTTTGCCTGACGCCGTTGGTTGGCTGTCACTTGTTCAGGATCATCGATCCCGAAAATTCGCATTGCAGTATTGGTATGAATATCAAAATCATCCCGGAAAGCTTGTTGCATGTTGTGATCTCCTGAAACATGAGCTAAAACCCGCAATTCAATTTGGGAATAATCAGAAGAAAAGATCTCCCAACCAGGTTGACTAGGAACGAAAGCCTGGCGAATCTGGCGGCCTTCTTCTAACCGTACCGGAATATTTTGTAAATTTGGATCTACCGACGATAGCCGTCCTGTGGCCGTCAAAGTCTGGGTATACCGGGTATGAACCTTCCCATCTTCAGGAGCAACTACTTTGAGCAATCCTTCGATATAAGTGGATTGTAGCTTGGACAATTGCCGGTATGCCAGGATATTATCAATAATCGGTGCCATCCCCCGTAGTTTTTCCAGAACACTGACTGCTGTTGAATAGCCCCGCTTCGTCTTTTTGATTACTGGTAGTTTAAGCTTTTCAAACAAAATTACTCCCAGTTGCTTTGGCGAATTCAGGTTGAACTCTTCGCCCGCTTCGGCATAAATTGCTGTTTGAATCTCAGCCAGGCGCTCCCCAAACTTACTCTGCATTTCCATCAGTTTATCTGTGTCAACCCGGACCCCAGCAATCTCCATTTGCGCTAAGACTATTGCTAGCGGACGCTCAATATCTACGTAGAGTGGTACCTGTTCATTTTGCTGGAGCTCAGTTAACAACTGTTGCTCTAGATCATGAATTGCCTTGGTTTTCTGAGCCAGATGCCCACAAAAGACTGCATCATCTGCTGGCAAAGCCCGCTTAGCGCCTTTCCCGTATAATTTTTCGTCGCTTGTTAATTCAAAATAATTATGCTCTTGCGCTAATTTCCCCATATCCTTGCTATTATCAGCATTATTGAGGAGGTATGACACCAGTAAGAGGTCAAAATTAACTTGCCGCAATGTGATTCCTAGCCTATTTAAAGCAACATAGGTCTGCTTGCTATCAAAAACATCAACTGGGATAGTGGCACTTTCCAATAAGTTGCGCAACGGTTTTTCCTGCAATAAAGTAACATCACGACTAGCATAATAATGATCGTTGATCTTAAAGGCAAAACCGGCTAACGGAGCACGGTGATAATTATCACCATCCACTTCGATCACAAACGCCAAATTATCGCCATCATGATACTCAACTGTTGTTAAGTCCTGCACATTAGTCAAAATATCAACTGCTAATTGTGACTTTTTATCAGCTCGTCCGGCCTGGTCAGCATGAATTTCCGCCAAAAAGCGCTTGAAATCTAAGCGCTGGTATAAGTCCACTAGTTGATCAATATCGACAGGTTGCCGTTGGGTATCAGCGAGTGTTACTGCTACCGGGGCATCTTGCCGAATGCGCGCTAAGTCCTTAGCCAAGAAAGCATTGGCCTGGTCTTGTTCCAGGTGTTCTTTCAGCTTAGATTTCTTCATGGTGGCTAAGTTTTCATATAAAGCTTCAACACTTTCGTATTGCTTGATTAATTTTACCGCTGTCTTCGGACCGACCCCAGTCACTCCCGGATAATTATCTGATGAATCTCCTTGAAGTGCCTTTAGGTCGATAATTTGCCGCGGAGTAACCCCCAACTTCTCCTGCACGTATGCTGGGGTATAGTTTTCCATCTGGGTTACCCCACTCTTAGTTACCGCCACTGTCACCTTGTCCGTCGCCAACTGGGTCAAGTCACGGTCCCCAGTCACAACAGTGACATCATAACCAGCGGCTTCAGCCTGAGCCGCCATCGTCCCAATAATATCATCGGCTTCATAATTGGGAAGATCATAACTAGTGATCCCGTATGCCTGCAGCAGTTCTTTAACCAAACCAAACTGTTCGGTAAGTTCACTCGGTGTCTTGTCCCGTTGCCCTTTGTAAGCCGCATATTTCTCTGTCCGAAAGGTCTTTTTGCCAGCATCAAATGCAACCAACACATGCGAAGGATCATAAGTTGTCAAAACGCTATCAAGCATCAATTTAAAGCCATAAATTGCATTGGTATGCAAACCATCATGGTTAGTTAATTGTGTTCGGATAGCATAGAACGCTCGAAAGATAATGCTGTTACCATCTACTAATAACAACCGTGTATTTTTTCCCGTCATAATTTCGCCCCGTATCTAAATTGAATTTAATTTCCTAATTTCATCATACATTAAGAACAAGCTCGGTTGTAGGACCAAATACTTCTTATTCTTTTTTCTCGTTCAATTTCATTTTACAAATTAATTCGGTCAGACACGACCAATAAAAAAATAGGTGTCGCAAATGAAATTGCCTTAAAACGCGGTTTAATGCTAATAAAGCCGCACATATTGTACTATATGCCGTATGTTCTCCCGCCCAAGTAAGTTTTTCTGTCAGTTGCTTGGTAAAATAAAATCTCTGTTTGCTACGGCACAATCTAAAAAAATCCTCACCCTTTTCGGATGAGGATCACACGGTACTATGCGGCTAATCTTATTACTTCCGGTCGCCGCCCATACCAAAAATTTGTAATAACTGTAAGAACAAGTTGATGAAATCCAGGTACAACTGAAAGGCTCCGATCAAGGCTAAATTAGTAACATTAACCTGGCCGGCATTAGCCATATATAAAGCCTTCATCCGTTGTGAATCCCAAGCTGTCAGCAAACTGAAGATCACCACGCCAATGATTGAAAAGACAAATACAATCATTGTACTTTGCAAGAACAGGTTAATCACTGACACAATGATCAAGGCAATTAAAGCTGCCATGGCTTGCCGGCCCACTCCAGCTAAGCTCTTTTTAGTGTTTAACCCAAACAGAGCTAAAACGATAAAATCAGCAGCTGCTGCAACAAAGGCCATAGTTATATCTTGGCCAGTATATAACGTAAGGATACTTGCAAAAAAGATCCCTTCAATAGCCGCAAAGCCAAACAACCCCACCGCTGTCATTGCTGGTGTTCGGTCAATTCGCAGGGATGTTGTCCAAGCAATAGCAAGTTGGGCGATAAACAAAGCCCACATAACCCAGCGATGAGTAGCAAAGAAAGTCAGCATTTCATACTGGTAATAATTGTTCAAAATGAAGGCGACAACTGCGGAAACCCCAACAGCTGCTCCCATGAAAGCATACATTTTGGCTAAAAATGTATTTAAACCTGCTTGACTAAGTCTTCTTTCTTCGTTCACGATAATTCTCCTTCCTTATGGTTTACAGTTTGTGTGTAAACTACCTACTTATTCTATTTATAGGATACCACATCCTGCCTTTAAACTTGTATTTGCTAATATTAAATAATCGTTAAATTCGTAGTATACAAATAAACCAGTCTGGCACTTCGTTCAAAGATACACAAACTGGTTTAATAGTCATTTTTAGTTGTTGCGCAAGCTCAAATTACTCAACAACTTTTCATACTCAAATTCATACTTTTGAATGTCGCCGGCACCCATGAAGATTGCTACTGCATCATGGTATTCCAACAATGGTGACATGTTGTCCAGACTCAAGACACTGCCACCCTTGGCAATCTTGCGTCCTAAATCATCAGAGGATACCTTCCCATCATGTTCCCGGATCGAACTAAAGATTGGCGTCAGATAAACTTTATCAGCCAAACTCAAGCTAGCAGCAAATTCATCCATCAGTGCAATTGTCCGACTAAATGTATGAGGTTGGAAAACTGCAATTAATTGCTTATCTGGGTACTGTTGGCGGGCTGCATCCAACGTTGCCCGAATTTCAGCTGGGTGGTGCGCATAGTCATCGATGATTACCATATCAGCAACTTTCTTTTCACTAAAGCGCCGCTTAACCCCCTTAAAAGTTAACAGTTCCCGCCGAATTTCATCTTGGTCGATCTTTTCCATGTGTGAAACTGCAATAACAGCCAGGCTGTTGAGAACATTATGTTGACCAAACATCGGAATTTCGTATGAACCAAGGAAATCATCATGATGGTACACATCAAAACTAGACCCTTTAGTAGTCCGCTTAATGTTAGTAGCCCGGAAATCATCATCTTCACTAGTTCCATAGAAGTAAATTGGGGCGTGAGCCTGGAGCTTACGTAGGTTTTTGTCTTCGCCCCACACAAAAATGCCCTTCTTAGTTTGCTTAGCAAAGGTTTCAAAGGCATCGCGCACATCATCAATGCTCTTGAAGTAGTCTGGGTGATCGAAGTCAATATTTGTCATGATTGCGTAATCAGGATGATATGCCCCAAAATGACGCCGATATTCGTCAGCTTCAAACACAAAGAACCGAGCATCTGGCAGACCTTTACCAGAGCCATCCCCTACCAAGTAACTAGTTGGAGAAACACCCCCCAGCACGTGAGCCAATAGCCCGGTTGTACTGGTTTTACCGTGGGCACCAGCCACACCAATACTTGTTGTTTCTTCAATAATCATTTCAACTGTTTCAGGATAAGTCAAAACTGGCAAACCTAGTTCGTGTGCCCGCTGAATTTCAACTTGGTCATCACCAAAAGCATTACCAGCAATGATCGTCATGCCAGCTTTGATATTAGCGGCATCAAATGACAAAATCTCAATACCTGCTTGTTCTAGTCCCCGTTGTGTAAAAGTGTACTTATCGATATCTGACCCGATAACTTTGCACCCCTTATCATGCAAAATCAGGGCTAGTGAACTCATTCCAGTTCCTTTAATCCCCACAAAAAAATATGTGGTATTCATATCCATAGTCGTTATCCTCTTTTCTTCTTCACAATCAAAAATAAGTTTACCATATAAAGCTTACCAGATTCAGATTAAATCTGAATTGTCTTCAAATTGTGCCAACTTTTCTGGTGTTAAGAAAACATCCCGAGGTTTAGATCCCTTAGCGGCTGAAACCAGGCCTTGTTGTTCCAAGTCATCAATGATATTGGCTGCCCGGTTGTAACCGATCGAAAACACCCGCTGTAATTTAGAAGTTGATATATTGTCTTCGTTAACAATATAGTCTAACACTTCTGGCAAGAGGTCGTCTTCACTATTAGTCCGAGAAATTTCTTTTTTCAAATCGGTCGGATCAAAAGCATAGTGGGGCCGGGCTTGGCGCCGAACATAATCGGTTACAGCGTCAACCTCATCATTAATATATGTTCCTTGTAACCGGACTGGTTGGCTAGCTCCGTTCCCCAAATAAAGCATATCGCCACGTCCAAGCAACCTTTCAGCACCAGCAGTATCAATAATCGTCCGAGAGTCAACTTGACTGGCAACCATAAAAGCAATCCGCGTTGGAATGTTGTTCTTAATTGTCCCGGTAATAACGTCAACACTTGGTCGTTGCGTAGCAATCAAAAGGTGAATTCCCGCTGCCCGTGCCTTCTGGGTAATTCGGGCAATATAATCTTGAACCTCTGAGGATGCAACCATCATCAAATCAGCCAACTCATCGATCACAATCACAATATATGGCATCTTCAAACCATATTCCCCTTGCGCTTGTGCTTTCTCATTGAATCCCTCAATATTACGAGCCCCAGCAGCAGCCAATCGTTGGTAGCGTTCTTCCATTTCGTTAACTACCCATTTAAGAGCAGCGGCGGCTGCCTGCGGATCAGAAATAACTGGTGCCAACAAGTGAGGAATATCGTGGTAAGGCGCCATTTCTACCGCCTTCGGGTCAATTAGCAGTAGTTTGACTTCTTCTGGTTGGGCCTTATACAGGAGCGAAACTAACAAACTATTGATGAAAACTGACTTTCCTGATCCCGTCGCTCCGGCAATCAATCCGTGTGGCATCTTCTGCAGGTCGGTCACTTGAGGACGGCCAAACAAGTCGACTCCCAATGCGACTGTCAGTGGTGATTGGGCTTGTTTAAATTGCGGTGCTTCGAGAACTTCCGCCAACATAACCGGGCGTGATTTAAGGTTAGGAATTTCAATCCCCACACTGCTTTTGCCTGGAATTGGGGCCTCAATTCTGATGTCTTTGGCTGCTAATGCAAGTTTGAGATCATCAGTTAGGTTAGTGATCTTGCTAACCTTGACCCCACGCCCTAATTTAACTTCAAACTGAGTGACTGTCGGGCCAACCGTCCAGTCTTTAACCGTGGCATCAACATGGAACGATTGCAGCGTTTCGTTGAGAACATCAATCTGGTTCAATACCCATTCATCCATGGTGCTACTTTCAACCGCTACTGGCTCTGGCAGCAAACTCAATGGTGGAAATTGGTAAACAAACTGCTGTTTATCCCCCGTCGGTTCTGACGCAGCTGGTTGGACGTTCGTAATGTCTTTAGGATCTGCAATTGCTGCTTTCTTGCTTACTTGCTCAGATACTGGTGGGGCCACTAGCGGTTGCCCACTTGGAGTTGGCGTATCTACCATATCCTTGACCATGGCATTCTGACTTGACTTTGGCCGGCTAGTTTGTGCCGTCTTTCCTTGATTAATCTGCTCTTGGCGTCGATGCTCATCAAACAAAGCCAGATGTCGCTGGTCATTTTGTTCAGCATTCATGATATCAGTCAATGACCGGTCTAATGCCCGTGGTTCACCTGTTGCATCTACAGTAGGTGACACTGGGGTTGGAGTTGGACGCGTTGTACCAGCTTCTACATCTAGTACAGCATGTCCCGCAGCTTGGTTCTCAGCCACTGTCTTCGCACCATCGATCATACCAACCTTGGTATCCTCCGCTTCTGGTTGCGCTTTTTCATCCGATGCTGTTTCAGTCGTGACAACCGGCCGAACTGGTCCCTGATCAGCGGGAACAGTCAAATCAATAATCAATTCATCACTAGGTTTTTCATCCCACAATAAGTATGAATCTGCCGTCTTAGCCAGTTCTTTGACTAACTGCGTATATTTCTTGCGACTTTCATTGGGCGTAAACTGTGCTGTGGAAGGCGGGACATATTTAGGCTTAAATGTCCTCGTTGTATATTCGCGGTGTAATGTACCTGATTGTGCTTTTTTAGTATTTCGTCCCTGATAAACCGGTCCGCGATAATCATCCCCAGTCAAAGAATGATAATTCTCACGGGTGTTTTGCCGCGGGCTAACCCGCGGGACATTTTTTCCTTGTTGCCTAAAAAAGGCTGGTCCATCATAATGTTGCATTCACTTCCACCCTTATCTATCACTTAATTCATTCATATTCGTTGCACAACTATTCTAGCATAATTTTATTACCAAAAAAGAGAGGAGGACAGCCTGTTAATTCGTTGTCCTCCCCGTAAGGATAATATCTGGTTATGTTTCCTAACAAAGCATTTTGTCCTGCTAGGAAATATTTTTATGCGAACAGTTCAGCCCCAGCCGCAAAATCAAAAGCAGCGCCAACTGCAAAGCGACTGTCGTCTTCAGGCAGTACCAAAATTCCGCGTTTTTGTGGTGCATTTGGCAATTCTAATTCACGCGCTGAACAAACCATTCCTGGGCTGTCCACTCCCCGAAGTTTGCCTGGCCAAATCATCAACCCGTTTGGCATCATTGCCCCAACTTTAGCTACAACTACCCGTTGGTCAACAGCAATATTAGGTGCCCCACAAACAAGCGTTAATTGTTGCCCATCATTAATAGTAACTTGTACGATGTGCAGGTGGTCAGAATCTGGATGAGCTGCTACTGTTTCCACATGGCCGACAACAAATTTAGGATCATTATCATAAACTAATTCCGCAGGAAAACCGGCTGCCGTCAATGCTTGGTTTAATTGATCCACTTGTTCAGGACGTAAAACCACCTGTCCAGAACCAGCTAAATCAGGCACAATCTCGCTAACAGCAAAGAAGTTATACCCCAACGTTTCGTTAGTGGCCGGTGAAAAAATCCGAACAATATTTTGTTTACGTTCACTTGCTTGAGTTGGTTCATCCGGGCGAACCATCGTCAGCAAAACATCTCCCAAGTGGGCTTTATTATAGCTAGCAATTAGCATCTTTTTAAACTCCCTTATTCAATTAGTAATTATAAAATTAACTCAACGTTAATAATCATGCTCTATTCTAACATAATCAGTCGGCAATTATTTAAAAGTGATTGGAAAATAACAAAGCTGGTAAGAAAATAGCATTTTCTCCCAGCTCCAACTCTAATTAATTCACTTGTGCTAAGAAGTCAACAACTTCAGCCTTGGTCTTACGATCGCCGTTTACAAACCGATCAACTTCCTTGCCATCTTCGTAAACGATGAAACTTGGAATCCCCATAACCATCAATTCTTGGCAGAGGTCAATGTTTTCGTCCCGGTCAACTTGTAAGAACTTGTAATCTGCAAATTGTGCTTCAATTTCTGGCATGTATGGCTTGATGAATGTGCAATCTGGGCACCAATCAGCAGTAAAGAAGAGGACATACTTTCCTGTTGCTAACTTTTCTTCTAGGGTTGCTTGATTCATTTTTTCTAACATTTCCATGTCAATCACACTCCAGTTGACTTATTAATTGTAAGTAATTATACATTAATCCACTTGGGATGACAACTGATCTGCTTTGGGAAAATGAGCAGTCAACTTGTAAATCGGTTGACCTAACTGGCTAAACTTTTCTTCATATTCTGTCATTATGTTGCCTTCTGCTTCAGGACTGTTATGCAGGTCAAGCCAGATACCATCGAATTTCATTCCGTAATTGTTAAGGCTCTGTAACGAAAACTCAAATAGCCCCATATTATCCGTCTTGAATTCTAAATGCCCGGTCGGTGCCATTACCTGCTCATACTGCGCCAGGAAACTCTTGTAGGTTAATCGCCGTTTGGCCTGCTTTTTCTTCGGCCAAGGATCAGAAAAATTCAGGTAAATTCCCGCCACTTCATTATCAGCAAAAAATGTCGTCAATCCTGCCCCGTTTGCCAGAATCAATTGCAAGTTTGGCAGCTTTTGGGCCACCTGTTTCTTAAGAGCAATTCCTGCAGCTGCAGTTTGAATTTCAATCCCAATGAAATTCTTATCGGGGTGCGCTGCGGCCATCTCAGTGATAAACCGCCCCTTCCCCATCCCGACCTCAATGTATAGAGGTGCCTTTTGGGCGAAGCGCTCTTGCCATTTTCCTCGGTATTTTTCAGGTTCTGTCACAATGTATTGGGGATTACTTTCAATTAGTGGGCGCGCCCACTTCTTATTTCTTAAACGCACTCGTGCATCGCTCCTTTAGAAAAAGTGCGCGGAAAATAGCCTTCATGCCAAGTCGTTGGGCTAAGCTAAGACGAGGGTGATGTAAAGTGTGATGACCTTCGTTCATGCTTAGGTTCTAGACTTGGGGCTATTTGCCACGTAATTTATGTGCTATTAGTGAATAAACAACGAGGCTGGTGCGAAAACAGAATTTTCTCCCAGCCTCTCAATAAAAGTATTTTTAAATTAATTTTACTTAGTTTTTCGTATCGACAAAATCGGCTAATTTACATATGTCTTGGTTCATTTCATGGAAACGACCACGCCCATGACTATGCTTGATAAAAAACAATAAGTTCATCATTGTATACCAATCAACTCGCGCTTGAAAAGCGGAATCAATCTCTCTTCCATAATAGCGTTCAAGCCACTCATGCCATTGATCACGTGGGACATATAGGCACATTAACATGCTTAAATCCAATGCTGGGTCGCCAACTACTGCTGATTCCCAATCTACTAAATATAAACGTTTAGCATCTGATAACAACCAATTTTTATGATTTAAATCGCCGTGACATACTTCGAAATTTGCTGGGTCTAACTGAGGCATAGTCCGCTTCAGTTGGGTAGCAACACGCGCTAACAACGGATGCTTCCGCAGGTCTGAACTCAGCCCATCAAAATAACTGTCTAATAGGCTTGTTGGGGTCACAACAGTTCCGCCAACCTGTCTTAGCATTTTCTTTAACAGCTTAGAATGATGTACTTTGTACAAGAGGTCAGAAACCTGCTTTGAAGCCATCTCACTTTTATGTAAGCTTCGTCCGTTTAACCATTCTTGGGCCGTCAAAGTGTCACCAGATGACATCCGTTTCGTCCACATCAACCGTGGGGTAACCCCCTCAAGAGATAAGGCAGCTAAAAATGGAGATGTATTTCGCTTCAAAAATAACTTCTTGTTCTTGCTAACCCCCATATAAGCCATACCTGTGTCGCCACCGACTGGGAGAACTTGCCAGCTATTTGTTTCCAAATTGAAATCCATCTTGGCTCGCTCCTCTACTCAATTCGATAACCTCTTAAAGTTTACAAATTTCACTTCTGAGTGTCAAGCAATTTATCCATCTTCTGAGGGAGGTAAAAGCCCGTTAAGACGGCGTTTTCACAACTTAGAATTACCAGCATCCCCCCACTTAAGAGCCAATTCTTAGTTACAATTTCAACCCCGACTACTAGCAAAATTGTCACTCCTCCAAGCAGATAGCGCATCACTTTTTGGAGTGCCTTTCTTTGTTGAAGAGGTTGTAGTGGCCATACATATTGAAACAAATTATTGCGGTGGACACTAGCTAGTCCTAACATTTGATTCATTACCAGGTAAAGCCATAGCATTGCCACTGCTCCACGCACCCAGACCCCTGGAATGAGGAGCACGACCAGCACACCTACACCAACTAACCGGAAGTAGGTTCCGCTTAAGTTGGGATTGCGCACTAAAGTCCGGTAGTAACAATACAAATATGGATTGCCCTTAGCTTGGGGCAGAAGTTTATCCCATAGTTTACGCCGCTTGATACTCCCTTGAACTGCCGGCACATTAGTAAATAAGTTAAAAAAGCGGTACAAGCGCGCCATCCGACTGTTTTCTTTGGCTAAAGCAAGCTGCCAATCAATACCATAATCTTCCAACCGGTAAGTAGTTATCCCGACCACTCCCAAACAAAGCGCTGCCAGGGCCAAACCACCCCAGCAAGTCACCCTCAAGGCCAGGATCAAGCAACTAATTTGTGTACCAAATAACACCAGGTACTCTTGCTTAGTTGCTAATTGTACGTTACGTTTTTTAGTCAAAATTCGGTATTCTAGCAGTGTTAACGTACCCTTTAATAATAATTGAGTCAGCCCTAGTGCCAGTAAGTCCCAACTGTTCATGCCTAGTCCCCGTACCACTAAGGGGCTTATTATTCCCAGCCCAATTATTTGTAATCCGCAGTTACGCCATAAACTCCACCAAAACGCCCGTTGTATATATTGACCACTAGCTTTTTCTTGCGGTAACCAAAAAATGGGGTCGGGTGGTTTGAGCAAAGTGGTGATTGAACCAACATACAGCCACCCCCACAGCCAAATTCCACTTACCGGCCAGACCCACCAAGCCGCGTTCTCGGGAGTTAGGTTTTGCACTAGCTGGGCGTAGCCTAAACTAAACCCCCCCAAGATAAATAATAGTGCAATAACAAAGTGATCATTGAGCACATAACGACTATATTTCAGTAATAAACGCCGATATGCCCGTTGACGCTGGCGCCATAAATCATTCATCACTTCCACCCTCCTGTGTTAAAGCTAAGTAAATATCTGTCAAATTAGCGTCCGCCATGTGTGCTTGGGTCTGTAAATCGGTTAATGTTCCATGAGCAATAATTTGTCCATGGTCCAGCATAATAAAACGGTCACAGTAAGTTTGCGCTGTTGATAAAACATGCGTTGACATCAAAACACCCGCACCGGCATCTGCTTTTGTTCTAATACTTGTTAACAGGTTTTTGACTGCTAGCGGGTCCAAGCCTAAAAACGGTTCATCAATAATAAACAGTTGGGCCTGGGTAATAAACGCACAAGTGATCATTACCTTTTGCTTCATCCCTTTGGAAAAGTTAGCAGGTAACCAGTCTAATTTATTGGTCAACCGGAATAAATGCAACAAGTGCTGGGCATCTTGCCAGGCCTGATCATGATCTAAATGATAAGCCATGATTACCATTTCAATATGTTCCCGTAAGGTAAGTTCTTCATATAGAACCGGCATCTCAGGAATATACGCTAATTGCTCTTTATATTTTTGCGGATTGGCCTGCAAAGAAATGCCATTTAATTCAATTTCTCCAGTATGGGGCGTTAGCAAGCCGATCAAATGATTGATTGTGGTCGATTTGCCTGCTCCGTTCAAGCCGATCAAACCCACAATTTCACCGGCTTTGACAGTAAAGTTTAAATCTTTGATCACTGGTAGGCGTGAATATCCCCCAGTTAAATGGGTAACGGTTAACATATGATCCCTCATCTCTTTATCTACTCGGTTCTTTATTCTTAGTGTATAATTATTTTAAACATGAATAAACACTTTTCACTAATGGAGGAAGCATTTATGAACGATTGTATTTTTTGTAAAATTATTGCTGGCGAAATCCCTAGTGTCAAAATCTATGAAGATGATGATGTGTATGCCTTCATGGATATTTCTCAAACTACCCCTGGTCATACCCTGTTAGTACCTAAGCAGCATGTGGCTGATATTCTCGCATATGATGCTGATTTGGCAAGCAAGGTTTTCAGTAAGCTCCCTATGATCGCACGAGCAGTTAAAAATTCTGATCCAGCCATCAAAGGTTTAAACATCGTTAATAATAACGGTGAAGTGGCTTACCAATCTGTCTTCCACTCCCACATTCATATTATTCCCCGGTACTCTAGCGCAGATACTTTTGCCATTCGTTTCAGCGATAATAGTGCTGATTACAGCGCTGAACAACTCCAAGCACTAGCTGCCAAGATTGTAGCTCACTTGGAAAAATAGCACATGCGGACAAGAACCAAAATCGCCCTTACGTTTATCGGTGGTGTTAGTGCCTGGGGATATTTAGAATGGCGGTACTTCAAACAGCAGCGATCAACAGATTTGGGGTTCGACCAAGTTAAAAATGACCTCCAGCATGCGGCTTTTGCTTGGGAACAAATCAGCGGCAAGACTAATCGTCTATTAGCAACTGTCGTGACTGCCCAAGCAGATTTGCTTCCATTAAAAGATAAAATTGCAGCCTATACCGCTGCCATAGAAAAATGGAATACAGCATTGGAAACAAAGCTCCATTAATACGCTTGTAGGTCAGGACGCTTTCTAAAAAATGTTTAAATTAATTACTACTTACCCCCTTCCTGTTTCTGGTCCTGTGGTATAGTAGGACATGTTATTAAATTTACTTTTCACAATTTAGATAGAAACGGATGTGTTTATGCTTATGCAGAAAAAATGGTTAGTTGCTTGTGCTACTATCCTGGCTTCAGTCAGCCTGGCAGCCTGCTCCAAAACGGTTGCTACAACTTCCGGTGGTAAGATTACCGAAAGTGAATATTACAGTAGTTTGAAAAAGACTTCATCTGGTAAGCAAGTATTGCAACAGATGATCTTAAATAAAGTCTTGGAAAAGGAATACGGTAAAAAAGTCACTGACAAGGACGTTGACAAAGAATATGCCAATTACAAGGACCAGTATGGTTCTAGCTTTAACAGTGTCTTGCAACAAAATGACTTGACCAAATCAGCTTTCAAGAAGCAATTACGGTCCAACCTTCTCTTACAAGAAGCGGTTAAGGATAACGTTAAGATCACTCCTTCAATGCTCAAGAGTCAATGGAAGTCTTATGAACCTAAGATTACAGTGGCACATATTCTAGTTTCTAAGAAGAGTACAGCTGAAGATATCATTAAAGAACTACAAAAAGATGGTAGTTACAAAAACTTCAGTAAATTAGCTAAAGAAAAATCCACTGATTCATCTAGCAAGAAGAATGGTGGTAAACTCGATTCTTTCGACAATACGGATACTAACTTAGATGATGACTTCAAGAAGGCCGCTTTTGCCCTCAAGCAAGGAACCTTCACCACAACTCCTGTCAAGACTAGTTATGGTTATCACATCATCTACTCCATCAAGAATCCAGGCAAGGGTAAGATGTCTGATCACACTGCTGAACTGAAGAAGCAAATTATCGCTAGTGAAATGAACGATACGACTACTTTGCAATCAGTTATTTCCAAGGTCCTGAAGAAGGGGAACGTCTCCATCAAAGATAACGACCTGAAGAATGTCTTATCAGACTATATTTCAAGTTCATCAAGCAGTAACTAAATTCGTTACTCTTAGCCACAAATAAGCATGAGGGATACTCTCATGACCAAACAAAAACCAGACAACAATCTCCGCTGCGGAGCCGTTGTCTGGTTTTTGTTTTAACATTTATTCATCTTGTTGCTCAGACTGGTCGGACCAGTTTTGGGGCCGGTAAAATTTCAAATTATCTTTAGCGAAAATCCGTCCAGAAAATTCTCCTGGTTCAGTCTTTTCCAATGCCGACCGTACCATCTGAATTGAAGCATCCAGTTCATCCAATTGGTGCAATACATCGGCTTCTAAGAGGTGAGGTCGGACTGGTGAACCATACTCTAACAACCCGTGGTGAGCTAAGATCATATGGCGCAGTAACACAATGTTTTCTTTCTTGGTGTCAATTCCTGTCTCATCACAAACCTTAATGATCTCTTCGTCTACCAAAACAATATGCCCTAAAAGATTGCCTGCTAAAGTGTACTCTGTGCCAACGGGTCCACTCAACTCGAGCGTCTTACCTAAATCATGAAGGATTGCACCCGCATACAACAATGAGGCATTGACGTGTTGATATTGTTGGGTAACTGCTTTAGCCAACCGTAAAATCGATAAAGTATGGTAAGCCAAGCCTGCTACAAACGCATGGTGATTCTTCTTGGCAGCTGGATAGGTAAAAAAGTCTTTTTGGTACTTGTGCAGTAACGCATAAATAATCTTTTGCCAATCAGGATCAGTGATGTCTTCAATATATTCTTTAAACTCATTTGCCATTTCCTTGGGGGCTTCTGGAGCCGTCGGCATGTATAATCCCGGATCAGCATAAGCCCCCGTTGTTACTGGTTCCAGCCGCGTAATCCGCACTTGCCGGTTATCTTGGTAATTAATCAAACTTCCAGTTAGCAAGACCACTGCCCCTGGAACCAACTGGGTTAAGTCTTCAGAACTTGGATCCCAATACATCGCAATTACTTCACCTGATTTGTCAGCAAAAGTTAAAATCAAGTATTGTTTACCATTTTTTGAAACACGCCGTTCCACTCCTTTAAGGAGGACATGCAGGTGAATTTGTTCACCCACTGCGTAGTCAAATAATCTTTTTTCAGCCATTTTTCCTCCATCTCTATGCAAGAAAGTTCCCCTTCTTGCCTCATACCATCATCTGACAAGAGCAGCATCTACTTCTCTTGCTATTTGAAGAGAGGGAGTGGACATAATTGTTCTCCACTCCCTCTCTTTGGCCATTCGTCCATATGAGTAACTGTTATTATGATTCGTATAATTCAGTGATTGGCTTGAACAAGGCTTGTTCAATGTCATCAACAACCACGCTCAAGGCCCGTTCTTTTTCCATCAGGCGCTTAACTGCATCGAATGAAGCTGCCTTTTGTCCAATTTCGTGCATCTTCTTGGCCTCTTCCGGCTTGATGTCTGCTAATGAGCCATCTTGTTGCCGCTTTTGTAATTCATCTTGTGCTTTGCGTAATTCTTGGAAAACCGCATATGCTTCTTTGTCTTCCTTCAAGGCCGCAAAAGCAGCTTGCAATTCTTTATATTCTTTAATTTGGCGTAAGTCAGTTTGTAACTGATTAGCCGTATCGTAAATATTAACCACGATTATTCCTCCTCAATGTAACTACGTTTATTATAACATTGATTAACCACCAAACCAGTTACTAATTATTTGTTTGCTGTTTGAGAACCACTCTTTAGCTTTACTCTTCAAGTTATCGCCAGTGTTCTTAATTTCATTCCAAACATCTTCACCCTCTGAGCTATTGGCTTGTTTAGCTTTGGCCATAGCTGAAGCTGACTGAACATCAAATTGGGTTTGCGCGGTATTCGGCAGAATACCTTCCATTTCGGTCTTAAAGAGTAGTGATCCACCCCGTACTCCCTCATCTTGCAATGAATGATTACTTGAATCAAAGCCAACCCAGGTGGCAACCACTATATCCTTGGTATAGCCAACATACCAGTGGTCCTTATCAGCTTGGTTACCTTTACCAGTATTTTCGGTTGTCCCTGTTTTACCAGCAATAGTATATCCATCAGGCTTGGCTGTATATCCAGTCCCGCCAGCTGCATAAACATCTAGCATCATGCTAGTCATTTGGTTGGCCACCTTAGTAGACATAACCCGCTTGGACTTTGGTTCTGCATCGACAATAGTCTTTCCCGTTGCGTCCACAATCTTGGTAATGTAATGTGGCGTCTGGCGCGTGCCATCATCAGCGAATGCCGTATATGCCCCTGCCATTTGTTGCGGTGAGACCCCTTTATCCAAACCACCGAGGGCCAAACTTAGATTCTTATCATCTTTATTTACCGGCAAGCCAAACTTTTTGACCGAATTGTAACCAGCATTAACCCCAATTTTATTGAGGAGCCATACAGCTGAGGTATTCTTGCTCAGTGCTAATGCTTTGTACATCGGCAATTCACCACTATATTGATTATCCCAATTATGCGGTTGATAATGATTAGTCCCATAAGCACGATATTCATCTTTGATCATTGAATCGTAATGATAGCCATCCTGCAAAGCAGGTGTGTATACCGCTAATGGTTTGATCGTTGAACCTGGAGACCGTACTAGCTGCGTTGCCCGGTTGTAACCGCGGAAAACATGACTTCCTGAGCGGCCACCTACAACCGCCATTACCCCACCAGTTTTAGGATCAACTGCGATCGAAGCTCCCTGTGCTTGGGCGCCATCAGTTGCGTTGTAAGGAAAAAGAGCATCATTTGCAAAAGCATTTTGCATCTTTTGTTGGTATGTTTGATCCAAAGTAGTATAAATCTTGTATGCTCCATTCATCACATCTTTTTCAGATAGGTCATACTCATTAATGGCTTCGTTGATCACTGCATCGAAGAAATATGGGTACCGGTAGCCTGATTTGTACTGGTAGCGATCGCTTGTAGTCATCGCAGTTTTCTGGTATTGAACCATTTCATCTTGACTGAGCTTGTTATTTTCATGCATTAAACTTAAAACCACATTCCGTCGCTGCGTTGCAGCTTGCGGATGGTCTTTGGGATTAAACCCATTAGGGCTAGTCAGCATCCCGGCCAAGGTGGCCGCTTGGGGAACACTTAGTTGACTAGCATTAATTCCGAAATACTTGCGGGCGGCATCTTGAATACCCCAAACCCCGTTGCCAAAATAAGCATTGTTTAGATACATTGCCAAAATCTGCTTTTTGGAATACGTATTCTCAATCTGCATGGCAATAAAAATCTCTTTGGCTTTCCGCGAAAAAGTCTGTTGTTGGGTTAAGAAAGCATTTTTCGCCAGCTGTTGGGTAATGGTGCTCCCCCCACCACTGATATAGTCTCGGTGGAGAAGTTTGTTTTTGACATATAACAAACCAGCCCGGGCAATACCTTTAACTGAAAAACCGTATTCTTTATAAAAATTGCGGTCTTCCGTTGATAACACCGCTGCTTCAACATGCGGTGAAATCTGGTCTAAATCGACCCATGTTCCCTTTTGGGAATAAAGATACCCCGCTTTGTTATTATTGTGGTCATAAATTGTTGTTGTCTGTTTAAGCTTAGAATTTAAACTTTTAACATCAGCCGTTTTAGCAACAAAAACCAGGTAAGTCGAGCTGAGGAAGATGATCGTTAGACCAACTACTATCAACCACCGCGTCACCTGGTACCGATGCCATTTTCGCTTAATAAATTCCCACAAATTTGTTAACCATGGTACATTCTTCATTAACCTTAATATTCCTTTATTCGTTTTTGCCTATTTTATCACATTCTCAATGATAGGGGCATTTTAGGAAAATTCTTAAGCATTTTTCATATGTTGCTTAATCATAGTTCCCACCTGATTGGCACTTTCCGCACTATCGCAGATCAAGACTAGTGTGTCGTACCCTGCCAGTGTCCCTAAGACATGCGGGATCTGGTAATCATCAATGACTGCTCCCAGGCCGTTGGCATTGCGCGCAATCGTATGAACGATCAGCATAAATTGTACCTGATCAACCCGACTGACATTATCTCTAATACTTTTATAGAGGCGTTCGCTCTGGTCCGCTGGTTGGTGCTTATAGACCACATAGCGTACCTGTCCGGTATTGTCAGCCTTTTTGGTAATATGTAATTCTCTAATATCTCGTGAAATCGTGGCTTGAGTTGCCTTAATTCCCCGGTCTTTAAGTATTTTGATTAGTTCTTCTTGCGTTCCAATGCGATTTTGGACAATTACACGTTCAATTATGGCTTGACGCTCTTCTTTCTTCATCATTTTTCTCCTATTCATTATTCTTCATAAATATCCAAAATCCATTATATCATTAACCATACTTCTTTTTCAGAACAGTCTGATGAACAGCAATCACTCCGCGGCGGGTTAACGCTTCTTGGGCACAAACGCGAGCCCGCAGGGTTTTGCTGATTGTTGGTAAAGTAGAGTTGGCAATATTAGCAATCACATCCCGGGTAAAAGTCTGTGGTAAGTAGATAAAACCTTGCCTGGTGTCCCCAAAATAGTGGGCTAGTGCCAAAATTGTCATCCATATACGGTCAGGAGCGGAAGGCTGAGAAACCGCTAAGGTCATGTCCTCGCTAATCGTTCCCTGATAAAAGCAGTCCTCAAATAATACATGTTTCCATCTCAAGTTCATTGCTTCTAACGCACGCAACGCATGGGGATTGATCTTCAATGCTACCACATCTGTCCAAGCCATAAAGTAATACTGATTCTTAATGAAACTTTTCTTTTGACAACAACGCCCAAAAGGAAAAAAGTGTTTGGTAGCAATAAAGCGGGAAAATGGTTTGCCATCTTGTTCCAATAAGTCAACTTTGACCAACCCTTTCAATACGGTAGATTGCAATAAATAACTTGAACAAATTTAATGACGCAGATTAAGCAAAAA
>HHCFJ05602__coassemble_320_pt1 | contig 39482 bp, 39 predicted proteins | sample HHCFJ05602__metabat2_low_PE_014 | metagenome-assembled genome bin HHCFJ05602
AGGAATAACAGGCGAGTTATATCCTTCTATTGGTGGAGCTTCAAGAGCTTTAAACCCAAGTTTCGGCAATTGATCATTCTCTTTCTCATCTGAATTAAAATAAATTGAACCCAAAACTTGGTAAGGTAGAACCACTTCTGTACCATCAGGTTTAATGATAGTTACTTCACGAAAGATTGCATAGTAGTTAGCTTTTGAAGATTCTGAAGATTCTTCCTTTCTTTCGTCGCTTTCTTTTGGTTGATATTGAGAAGCGGTAGCTTGGGAATGATTTTGCTTTGCAAGCACACCCCCCTTATTATTGTTATTAATTACTGGACTACTATTTACTTGAACATTCGTTTTTGTTACTTCTGGATGTGCAGTTTTTTCCACAGTATTACCAACTATGTTACTAGTTGAAACCTTGATAGTATCATTATCTACGTTAGCAACTGTTGTTTTTTCTGTATCATCAGCTGCACTAGCAGTTGAATTTTCTTCTCCATGATTAGTAGAATTATCGGTTAAAATGCCTCCCTCTTGATTTGAAGCGCTTTCAATTTTTGGTTCTGAAGAATCAGCTATTACAGTATGCGAACTATTAATAAGAAGTATTGTTCCTCCAATGAAAACAGAAACAACACCAATAGTCAATTTACGAATTGACCACCTTTGCTTGTAATTAGTAGCAAATAGGTTATTTTTTAACATATTACTCCCTCCTTCCTATATTCCATCATTACAGTATAAGCGTTTATTTAAGTCAAAAAATAAATAGTTTTTGCGTAAAACAAACATTTATTTACCTTAATTAAATTATACTATTACTACACTTAATTATACTATACTACATTTAATATATCCACTGATAACCATTTTGCTTATCCAATGCTAGTTGGCTACTACACTTTTTTTGATAAGCCAACTTCTTTTAACTTTAGATGATTTATCGGATAGCATCTAATGTTAAAAATTATTACTATGCATAGTTTTAGTAATCCTTACAAAATTAGCTATCACAAGCTCGATAACATCAATATAATTATCCCTCGCTAAAGTAAGAGAATTACTCCCATTCATTATTAAACCTATAAAGTATTCTACAGGAGCTAATGTTCGAATTACTAAACAACTTTTAATTTAGCAAAGATTTCATTATAATAAACAATAAAAATTATTGAATGTATAAGGAGACCACTCAATATGAAAAAAGACCTTATCCCAATTAATCCGTATACCATTCAGCAAGCACTACCCCAGCTTAAAATTCACTATTATCCTGAAATCGCATCAACTAATCAGCTAGCCAAACAGCTCATCCTAAATAATAAAGGCCAACAAGTCCAAGTAGTACTCACAAACCATCAAACCAAAGGGTATGGTCGCCATGGACGTCCTTTTAGTTCACCGGCTACGGGTGGCATCTATCTGACCTTAACTCTTCCCGTAACTACTCATGACTTGACCAGCCCGGGACTGTTCACAACGGCCGCTGGAGTCGGGGTCGTCCGAACCCTAACTTCAACTCTTCACCAACTAGCACAAATCAAGTGGGTCAACGATGTTCTCGTTGATGGCAAAAAAGTCTGTGGCATTCTCAGCGAAGTTGTTTTGAATACCGATACCAACCAAGTACAAGGAATCGTTTTGGGAATTGGTATTAACTATTTAAGTAAAATTAATGATTTCCCATCAGAACTCCACGATCGTATCGGAACCTTAGCTCAGATTGCCCAAGCTACTCAATGCTCAAGTACCACCTTTACGATTGCCCTCCTGACCAATGTTCTTGCAGCTTTAGCTGATCGAACTAATCCCAAGTTGATGACAGAATACCGCACATACTCAGTTGTAATTGGTCATGAAGTCACTTTAAATTTAGGTAATCAAAAAATCACCGGACGTGTGCAAGACATCAACGATCAAGGAGAGCTAGTCCTCACATCGGGTGCCGTCTTTAGTGCCGGTGAAGTGGTTAAATTACGCTAATTGTTTAGTGATTAGGTCCAGCCAATAAGGAAGGGCTTGGTCCAAGTCTTGGTAGGTTACAGTAAAGTTTCCGGTATACCACGGGTCAGCAACCTCGTGCCCTTTTTGCCCTGGAACAATATCAAATATTTGATAAATCTGCGCAGTAGTATCAGCCGGGGCTATTCGTTGCAGGTCCCGGCGGTTATTTTCATCCATACAGATGATATAGTCGCTTTCGTAAAAATCGGCGGTTGCAATCTGCCGCGAAACTAAACCTTGAGAAGATAAGCCGTGCTGGGCCAATATCTTCTTGGTACCGGGATGAGCCGGATTTCCTACTTCTTCATTGCTAGTAGCGGCCGAATCAACCACTACTTGGTTAGCAAGCCCCGCTTGGGCGACCATGGCCGTAAACATTGCTTCTGCCATCGGTGAGCGACAGATATTGCCCAAGCAAACAAATAAGATTTTCATAGTTTCTTGCCTCACTTTGTTGTCTTTTCTTCATTTTACCATCTGCTACGCTGGTAATTTGCCTGGTTTTGGTACAATTATAGTGATAAGAATTCAATTCTGAAAGGATGGCATGACTATGCAAATTAATGTCCCATTAACAGATGGTCTTTTAGCTGACAAATTTGGTAAGTTCGCTGTCCCTGCTGACTTAAAGGCCGACCACCCGGTCCGGTCTTTTCCAATCGAAATTACCGATTTACCAAAAAATACTGTATCGTTAGCCTTAGTCTTTATTGATTTTGATTCAACCCCTGTTTGCGGATTCACCTGGATCCATTGGCTAGCTGCTAATATCCCGGCTGACTGGACAACCATCCCTGAAGATGCTAGTCGGACCCTGGCTAACCAGTTTGTCCAAGGGAACAATTCCAACGCTGGCCGTTTGGTTAACGGTGATCCAGCGATCACTACCGGCTACGTTGGTCCCCAACCACCGGATACAACCCACGACTACACCCTGACTGTCTATGCCCTTGATCAAGAACTCGATCTTAAAGAAGGTTACTGGCTAAATGAATTTCGTCGGGCTGCTAAGGGGCATATCCTTGCCCAAGCTCAACTCGACCTGCCAAGCCGGGCAAACTAATAATTACACTAAGAAGGAGGCTGGAAAATTTTCAGCCTCCTTCTTATGCGCTAATGTTACATAAATAACTCGGAAAACAATCCCAAGATTATTGCTAGAATTCTTCGTATTCCCGCGGATCCTGATTCTTATTCATCCCATCTGGACGGTCCAGGGCAGAAATCCGCTTTATCTCATCCGTTGAAAGCTCAAAGTCAAAAATGTCTAAGTTAGTCAATTGATGGTGAATACTATTAGCCTTTGGAATAACCCCAACTCCTAATTGTAATTCCCACCGTAAAATGGTCTGGGCTACCGACTTGTTGTGCCGTGTAGCAATTTCTTGAATCACTGGTTCTTGCAAGACAGCATTGGCCCGACCTAAGGGGCTCCATGCTTGGGTCAAGATGTGGTGATCATTATTGTACCGAACTACATCTGGCTGCGACCAGTATGGGTGGAGTTCAACCTGATCAACTGCTGGTGTAACCCCCGTTTCGGCAATCAGTCGGTCGATGTGCTCTGGCAAAAAGTTGGAAACCCCGATTGACTTCACTAATCCAAACTTTTGGGCCTGGATTAGGGCCTGCCATGCCTCAACATAGTGGCCTTGCTTAGGGTTAGGCCAGTGAATTAGGTAAAGATCAAAATAGTCCAACCCTGATCGGTAGAGCGACTCCTGAATCGTAGCCAGAGCTTCATCATACTTGTGGTGGCGTCCTGGCAACTTAGAAGTGATAAATAACTGTTCCCGCGGAACTGGCGACCGACGTACTGCCTCCCCCACGGCGCCTTCATTTTCATAGTTGAAAGCTGAATCCAGCAACCGGTAACCATTATTGATAGCCGCATCCACACTAATTACACCTTGAGCCCCGTTGAGCTTATAAGTCCCAAAACCCAATAAAGGGATCACGTTGCCATCATGTAATTCATAATTAGGAATCATTCGCATAGCCTCCTCGTTAGTCTGTAATACGCTTCAAAACCGCAAATTCTTTAGCTTTGGCATTCTCTTCTTTAACTGCTTGTGATTCATCAAAAACATAGTAAGGTTGGCCATCCTTTTCTTGAACGATCAGCAAAGGTTTAGCCGCCTTATGCCGATAAATCTTGGCAGCAGTGTAGGCTTCATCGAAATCAAATGAACTTGAAATCGACTGCCCTGGATTGAAAAAGATACTTTCGGACATAACAGGACCTCCTTCTATCTACCTTACAAATTCAGTATACCACGCTTGTTGACGCCACTTGTAACCGACGCATTATTTACATTCATGGCTTCCTGGAGTAGGGTTAACCCATACCTGTTTGGTAAAGGAGAGAAAGAGTATGGTAAAACAACCAGACAAAATGCACTTATTGGGGTACTTTGTCTTATCTGTCATTATTAACAGTTTGGGCAATGCCCTAACCGTTTCAATCAACTTGGGATCTGCCTTGTGGACAGCAGCCTCCGTCAACCTTGCTCAGACAACACCGGTTTCTTTGAGTTGGTGGTTATTTTTATCCGGAGCAATAGTGATCTTAACCAATATCATCATATTGCACCACTTTCAAACCAAGCGAATCATCGGTAATTTAATTTTTATGGTTCCATTTGCCTCTTTAGTTGGCATCTTTGCCCACTTTTTAGTTAGATGGGGGATCACTAGTCTACCACTTAGCTTGCGAGTCTTTTTAGATTGCTTAGGCGTTGTATTAATTGCTGTGGCAATTTCACTCTATCAACGCGTTAATTGGATGCTTCATCCGGTTGATGACCTAATGCAAATCATCCGCTTTCGTTTTTTCAAAGGCAACTCAACTGTTGCCCAGTTAGTTACCTTCACTCCCCCACTCATTGTCATTTTTGTTATCTTTGGTTTAACACACCACCTTTATGCGATTAATATTGGGACAGTTTTTGCCTTATTATTCCAAGGAACCTTGGTAGGCCTTGCAGACCAGATAATTTTTCCATCCTTAAAGTACCAGAATATTGCTAACATGTCACAAGTCGAATAAGTATTTCTCGGGTTGAAACCACTTGCATAATTGGTATAGACAGGTATATAATTGGACTATACCAAAGAGCGTAGAAAGTGAGTGAGGTTTCATGCAAATTATCAAAGTTAAAGACAGTGTGGTTGGTGGCAAGAAAGGCTTTGAGGTCTTTAAACAAGCACTAGCTAATGGTGCAAAAGTTTTCGGATTAGCCACAGGTAGTACCCCAGAAACTACTTATACTGAATTACGGAATAGTGACCTGGATTTTTCCCAATGCGTTTCACTTAATTTGGATGAATATGTAGGGTTACAACCAGATAATCCGCAAAGTTACTACCGCTTTATGCATGAACACCTATTTGATGCTAAGCCGTTTAAACACAATTATTTACCTAACGGGATGGCACCAGATATCGTTGCAGAAACGGCACGTTATGAAGAATTACTCAGTGAAAATCCGATTGATTTACAATTGCTGGGAATTGGGCGGAATGGTCACATTGGTTTCAACGAACCAGGTTCTCCATTTGATGGCAAAACTCACAAAGTTAAGCTAACTCAATCAACAATTGATGCTAACTCTCGCTTTTTTGAACATGAAGAAGATGTACCCCGTTATGCAATTTCAATGGGAATTGGTTCAATTTTGAGTGCTAAGCAAATCTTGATGGAAGCATATGGCGAAAAGAAAGCTGATGCTGTTAAGGCTATGGTTGAAGGTCCAATAACACCGGATTGCCCGGCAAGTGCTCTGCAAAAACATCCGAATGTGATTGTGATTGTGGATGAGGCAGCGGCTAGCAAGTTAAATTAAGAAGTGCTGAGCATTGCGGGTAAGAGGCGTGCTGTAAGGAGCAACTGATGGTGATGATTTTATTATCGCCGAAGTTGCTATTTACAGACGAGCCTCTTGCAATGTGAAGCACGACAATAGAAGTGTAAACCAGCTTGGGTAAAAGGCGTAGGATAACGGACACCCCGGTGAGATGATAAAGTCATCCACTGGGGTGTTGTTATCCATAGGCTTTTGAGCTGGTGAACACGTTAAGGAATAGAAGTGCTGAGTAGTGCGGGTAGAAAGCACGACAATAGAAGTGCAATCAAACTTTGCATAGAAAAAAGATGACCCCTTTGACAGGAGTCATCTTTTTTCTCTCATTCTCTTTATGCCGCTAGTATTTAGCGATAAATTATCAGTTTCTACTTAAATCCGTAGATTAGTCTTTGCAACTCCGGCGGAACCGGTTAACAAACAATGGACTAACTGGTTGGTTGTTGTGGATCCGCGTGATTGCATCACCAATCAATTCACCAACAGATACTTGGTCAACTTTATCAATCCGTTTTTCTTCTGGTAATTGGATAGAATCAGTCAAGACCATCCGCTTAATTGGAGACTTTTCAATTCTTTCAATAGCCGGACCGGAAAGAACCGCGTGGGTAGCAGAAGCATAAACTTCAGTTGCCCCAGCATCGATCAATGCTTGCGCAGCCAGAGTGATAGTTCCGGCAGTGTCGATCATATCGTCGATCAAGATACAACGCTTACCCTTAACATCACCGATGATATTCATCACTTCAGCAACATTAGCCCGTGGACGCCGCTTGTCAATGATAGCGATCGGTGCCTTCAAGAATTCGGCTAACTTCCGTGCCCGCGTTACCCCACCGTGGTCAGGGGAAACAACTACGGCATCCTTGTCTAAGCCCTTAGTCAAGAAATAATCAGCCAACAATGGTGCCCCCATTAAGTGGTCAACTGGAATATCGAAGAATCCTTGAATCTGTGCAGCGTGCAAGTCCAAGGCGATAATCCGTGATGCCCCAGCCTTTTCGAGCATATCTGCTACTAACTTCGCTGTGATAGGTTCACGTGAACGTGCCTTCCGATCCTGGCGAGCATAACCATAGTATGGAATCACAACGTTAATCGTCTTAACGCTAGCCCGACGCAAGGCGTCAATCATGATTAATAATTCCATCAAGTTGTCGTTAACAGGTGCAGAAGTAGACTGAACCAGGAACACTTCGTCCCCCCGGACACTTTCTTCGATGTTGATCCGAATTTCACCGTCACTAAAACGGTCAACTGAGATCTTACCCAATGGAACACCAACGGCAGCCGCCACTTTTTGGGCTAATGGCTTGTTGGAATTTAATGCAAAAATTTTAAGGTTGGAATCATTATATTGTTCCGACATAGCAGCCTCCAATAAAATATCTTTTTAACAATACTAGATTTATAGTAATGCATTTTCCTAACATTAACAAGAAATTGTCGCAACAATTTCACTATTGTTTAATCAATACTTATTTTCTTTCATTTTCAGCCTTATTTTTCTCTGCTTCAGCTGCTGCTTGAGCTACGGGATAACGATCAAAGTATCCCTTCTTGTTGACTTGGCGACCACGAGCAATCCCCATGTCATGGGCATCAATATCATCAGTAATTGTTGAACCAGCAGCGACATACGCATGATCTGCAATATTGACAGGCGCAACAATATTTGAACCTGATCCAATAAAGGAGTAATCGCCCACGTTTGTATGGTGCTTGTTAACCCCATCGTAGTTAACAAAGACAGTGCCACAACCTACATTAATATCATGGCCTAAAGTAGCATCACCAACATAAGTTAAGTGCCCAACCTTGGTATTTTCCCCAACAGTCGCTTTCTTAACTTCAACAAAGTTCCCGATGTGGGCGCCAGACTTGATCTCAGCTTGTGGACGCAAATGGCTATAAGGTCCAATATCAGTGTTGTCATGCATGACGGCATCTTCGATATATGAAGAGGTCACAGTTACATTGTTACCAATTTGGCTATCAATGATTTCTGAATGAGCCCCAATCTTGCAATCTGTTCCAATCACAGTCTTACCCTTCAACTGAACACCTGGTTCAATCACTGTATCATTACCGATCTTAACATCAATATCAATATAGGTACTTTCTGGATCAATCAATGTAACCCCATTACGCATGTGTTCCTCATTGATCCGCCGCCGCATTACTTTAGTTGCCTTGGACAAGGCTAAGCGATCATTAACCCCCATGGATTCTTCAAAATCATCCATTTTGTAAGCGGCCACGATCTTACCTTCTTTTTGGAACACTTCCATCACATCAGTCAAGTAGTATTCCCCTTGGGCATTATCATTTTTAATCTTATGCAAGGCTGCGAAAAGTTCCTTGTTATCAAAGACATATACCCCAGTGTTAATTTCCTTGACAGCTGCTTCTTCTTGCGTAGCGTCTTTTTGTTCAACAATCTTATTCACAATTCCAATTTCATTGCGGATAATCCGACCATACCCAAATGGATTGTCAGTCCGTGCTGTTAAAACAGTAGCTACAGCCCCTTTTTGCTTGTGATATTCAAATAATTCAGCAAAAGTTTGCGCAGTGAATAATGGGGTATCACCACATGCAATTAACGTAATGCCATCTTTGGCCCCCAAAAGCTCTTCTGCTTGTAAGACGGCATGGCCCGTCCCCAGTTGTTCTGCTTGCAACGCATACTCAGTCCGATCGCCTAAAGTTTGTTCCACAGCTTCTGAGCCATGACCGACAATCGTTACGATTTCGTCCATATTATTTGCTTCAATCTGAGTTAAAACGTGATCTACCATTGGCCGGCCACAAACAGGGTGTAAAACCTTGTACAATTTGGACTTCATCCGTGTCCCTTGACCAGCAGCCAAAATAATTGCATATTTTGCTGTCATTTTCTTCTCCTTATCTAGTTCGAACATAATTTAACGCGGTGTTTACTTGATGAACACCACCATTTTACACAATCAGTATCATATCATATTTCCCTAAGAATTAAAAAAACACAACGCCTATCCTAAACGTTGTGTTTTGACCTTATTTATCACCAAAGACTTTTTGGAGGTAATTCCCTGCACTAACCTCAATTGTCTTTTCCAGTGTATTTACCTTATCAACCTTGAGTAAGGAAGTATATTCATCAACCATCCGGTGACCACTAAAAGCAGCTTCGGCAAAAACTGTGATCCCCACCAAGTGAGAATCAAATTCTTCGATCATACTCTTCATTCCGTTGACCGTGCCGCCACCCTTCATGAAATCATCGACTACCAAAACATTACTTCCAGTTGGCAAGCTCCGTTTGGATAGCTCCATCTTTTCGATTCGGTTATTAGACCCGGAAACATAGTTAACCGACACTGTTGAGCCCTCAGTAATCTTAGAATCATGCCGGACAATCACAAACGGTACATTCAAATCAGCGGCTACACTCTGAGCAATCGGGACCCCTTTGGTTGCTACTGTCATCACAGCATCAATTTGTTGGTCAATATACTGCCGTGCAATCAAACGACCAACCCGCTTTAAAACTTGGGGTTCACCCAGCAAATCAGATAAGTAGACGTATCCTCCAGGTAACAGGCGGTCTTGTGCAGATAGCTGGTGAGCCATATCAGCAATAAAGTCGCGCGCTTCTGTCTCGGAGATTGATGGGATAAACATTGCACCACCAGCAGCGCCTGGAATGGTTTTGAGAACCCCAATCCCCCGATATTGAAATGTTCTCTTAATAATTGCTAAATCTTCACTGATCGAAGACTTGGCTGATTCATACCGCTTGGTGAAAAAAGTTAATGAAATCAGCGTATGTGGCCGTTCCATCAGGTAGTTAGTCATATCAATCAAGCGATCACTTCTACGTATTTTCATTTTTCCCTCCTATAAGCGTTGTTTACGGATTGATTATACGGCATTTTTCGTCATTTGCCTATCTTTTTGGCTGAAATAAATAAAATAATTCGTTTTTTGGTTAAAAAAGATAGTAACTTGTCCGGTAAATGATAACGAACGTTACTTCTTTTAAATTTTCAATCTTATCAGTATAATAAAATTAATATTATTTCGCGAAAGGATGATGATGGATGGAGATTTCCGAAAAAGCTCCGGCCAAGCTCAACTTGAGCCTTGATACCCTGTACCGGCACCACACTGGTGACCCTGAATGGGACATGGTCATGACTGCAATCGACTTGTCTGACTACGTGACCATTACTACTAAAGAGACCCAAAGTTCACCCCAAATTACGGTGGAAACCGACTCGGGCTTTTTGCCTTGTGACCAACGGAACCTGGCTTTTCAGGCGGCTGCTACCCTGAAGAACAAATTCAATATTCCCCACGACGTCAAAATCCACATTAAGAAAAATATCCCGGTAGCTGCGGGCATGGGGGGTGGCTCTGCAGATGCCGCTGCCGTCCTCCGCGGTCTCAATAAGCTCTGGCAACTGGGGCTTTCGCACAAGGAACTCGCCCAAATTGGTTTGCAAATCGACTCGGATGTTCCTTTCTGTGTCTACAGCCAAACCGCACGGGTCTCCGGTCGCGGTGAGGTCATTACCCCCCTTGAGCCTTTACCACCACTCTGGTTGGTAGTCGCTAAGATCAAGGCTAGTGTTTCTACCCCCCGCATCCTCCGCCAGATCGATTATGAAGAACTCGATCACCAAAACACCGATGCGGTAGTGGCAGCCATTCAAAATCACGACCTGGCAGGGATCTGTGCTAATATGGGTAACTCCTTAGAAAGAATCACATGTGCGCAACACCCCGAAATCCTCAAGATCAAAGAAACCATGCTCAAATCCGGCGCTCTGGTTGCGCAAATGAGCGGAACTGGTCCGACCGTTTTTGGGATTTGTCGAAAGCAAACCCAAGCTAATCATGTTTACAATAGTCTACGAGGCTTTTGTCAAAACGTCTACGTTGTCCGCCCCTTACGCTAACCACAATTCACATCTGCAATAAAGATGGCAAGCTAAGAATAAGTGTTACATAACAGTATTCTTAGCTTGCCATTTTTTGCTAGCAACCTAGCGCTTATCTTGAAGACGATAAAGGATTATTCTTCATCACCAAAGTAATCGTCAAAGTTTAATTCAATACTCTTAGTTAAAATATCCGTGTACGTAAAGGATACCGTTTTAACCGCACTATCATCTAATTCAATGATGAAGACGCGGGGGAATGTCTTGGCCAAAACGCCGTGGCGTCTAGTAACCTTTTTTCTACCGGCTTGGGATGTGATGGTTAACTTAGAACCAATCCGTTCGTCCAGCCGCTTTTTAATGTTTTCCAATGAACTTGGCATAAAATTCACCTCTACTGTGCTCTCACTCTAATCAGCCGTCGCTATACATCATATCATTGTAGCATGGTTTCGCATAATTACCAAATAAATATTATTTAGCAATAACTCCAGCTGCTAGCAAGCAATCAGAAAGACGGATGAAATCTTCAACCGTCAGGGCTTCAGCCCGCACTGATGGCGCAATCTCAGCCTTGGTTAGAGCAGTCTGCATTTTTGCTTTCACATCCACATCTTTCCCATACAGCCCCTGGAGGTTGTTCCACAGACTCTTGCGCCGGTGCATGAAACTGCCCTTAACCAAAGTCCGAAAATGCGATTCATCTTGTGGCTGAACTTGCGCTTCAGTTTTGCGCGTCAATACGGCAATCGCAGAGTCCACCTTAGGCTGGGGCACAAATACTGTCTTGGGAACAATAAAGGCAGTCTGGACATCCATTGCATACTGCACTGCCACTGACAAAGAACCATAATCTTTGGTTTGAGGTGTAGCCGCCAGACGATCAGCGACTTCTTTTTGAACCATAATCACAATCTTGTCTAAAGCCACACCACTATCAAGTAAGTTCATAATAATCTTGGTTGTAATGTAATATGGCAAGTTAGCTACCACTTTAAGTGGACGGTCCCCTGTAAAGTGGGTCGCTACCAGTTGGGACAAATCGGCTTGTAATACGTCCTGATTAACCACTGTTACATTGTCATAAGGGGCTAACGTTTCCCCTAGAACTGGAATCAGGCGCTGGTCGATCTCCAATGCTAGAACCTGGTGGGCATTTTGTGCTAACTGTTCTGTCAGGGCTCCAATCCCAGGTCCAATCTCAATCACATCATCTGCCGTAGTGATTTCAGCGCTGGTCACAATCTTACGCAAGATATTGATATCCGTTAGGAAGTTTTGTCCAAGGCTCTTCTTAAAGTGTAACCCGTAGGCTTCCATGATTGCCCGGGTCCGGGTTGGTGAGCCAATTTCGATATTATTCGCCATCTGCTTGTTCTCCCATCATCTCATTGACCTGTGCCAACGCCTGGGCAAATTCCGCTGGTTGAATCTGAAAAAGCTGCAGACGTTTGTACAGTTGTTTACCATTAGTATAACCGATCCGTAAGATCTCACCGAGCAATTCCCGTTTGCGTTTGGCTCCGGGACCAGCAGTCAAACCAGCCGTTTGTAAGTCTTCTAGGCTTATCAAAGCTGGGGTATCAGGTTCTTCGGTATACAGGTGGGCTAAAGCATCCCGAATGGCTTCCGCGCTAGCATGCTCCACCCCTAAACTACCCTTAGCGTGGGGCGCTGCATCCTGGCGGTTAAGAAAAGCGTGTTTAACGCCAGGAACTTCACGGGTAATAACCTTGCGGATTTTTTCCCCATTGAAATCTGGGTCGGTAAAAACAATTACCCCCCGCTTTTGCTGGAGTTCATCAATCTGAGCCAGCACTTCATCACTAATCGCAGACCCCCGCGTTTCAATTGTGTCCGCATTGACCGCCTTTTTGATCTGTTCGGTATCACTTTTGCCTTCAACAACAATTACTTCTCTAATTTTTGTCTTTTCATTCATTAATTTTCAAAATCCTCTTTGTATTTGCAAATGTCTGGGCTGCTAATGTTGTAGCGGTTGTCCCCCGTATTTGCGCTAGAAATTCTAACGTATACCGGGTAAAGCCTGGTTCATTCATAGCTCCCCGCATCGGAATGGGGGCTAGATAAGGAGCATCTGTTTCAACTAAAAGCCGGTCAGCCGGCGTTATCAGTGCTGCTTCTCGGACCTCCGGTGCGTTGGCAAATGTCACTACCCCACTAAATGATAAATAGTAGCCGCAAGCCAAGAATTTTTCGGCCCAATGGGCGTCACCGTTAAAGCTGTGCATGATCACCCCATCCTGGGGTTGAATAGCCTGCATGATGTCATAAGTATCTGCCAAGGCGTCCCGGGTATGGATCACTACTGGCCGGTGCAACTCTTGGGCCAATTCCAATTGCCGGATAAAGATCCGCTTTTGCACATCATGAGGGGCGTCATGGTAATAATCCAGCCCGATCTCTCCTACTGCTTTGTAGCGTGGGTTTTGCATGGTGGTCAAAAGGAGTTCCTCCCATTCGGGACCGTAGTCCAAGGCGGTCTCCGGATGACATCCCAGCGCTCCGTAGATATGGTCGTCTAAAGCTAACAATTCCCGCAAGCGCGCATTGCTAACAGGCGAATCGGCAAGCACCAACATTGCCGTCACGTCGAGAGCATGAGCTCGGGTAATTACGTCAGGAATATCATCTTTGAACTGGGGAGCATTGATATGTGTGTGTGCATCAAAAATCTGCATCTTCTTCACCTAACATTAATAAAATAACTTCTCAATAATAACAGCTTGCTGCTTCCTTTAGCAAAAACAAACGAGGCTAGGAAACTTCCCGGCCTCGTTTATTTGCCTAATTAGCCAACATCAGATCCGGCTGGAATGTTGTCTGGAACAGTAATCAGCTGAACTGTCTTGCCATCATCATATTCTGCTGACAAGAGCATCCCTTGACTGACTTCACCCTTCATTTCCCGTGGCTTCAAGTTAACTACTGCGATAACCTTCTTACCGACTAGTGCTTCGTAGTCAGGATACCACTTAGCGATCCCGGAGAGGATCTGACGATCGCCACCTTCATCCCCGGCATCAACCCGGAACTTCAAAAGTTTGTCTGCGCCAGCAACTTTGGAAACTTCTTTGATCTCCACAACCCGCATTTCAACTTTGTCGAACTTATCGAACCGAATTGGTTTCTTGTTCAAAGTCAAACCAGCTGTTTCATCTGTGGCTGGCGTTTGTTTTTCTTGCTTTTCAGCTTTTTCAGCCATTGCTTTTCTTCCCTTCGCTTTTTCGTTCTTCGTCATCTTGGACTTGATAAAGGCAGCTTCTTCCTCAACATCTAGCCGTGGGAAGATTGGAGTTCCCTTTGCTACCACTTGAGTTTCGGCTGGTAATGCCAAGTAGTCAACGCCTTTGATGTCCATGTTTTCTAAAGCCAATCCCAGTTGGGTAAAGATAGCTTTAGGAGCATGCGTCATCACTGGTTGGATCAGGATCGCTGTTAACCGCAAACTAGCTGCTAAGTGTGCCAGGACACTGTCAAGTTGCTCATGCTTACTGTCATCTTTAGCTAAGACCCATGGTTCTGTTTCGTCGATATACTTGTTGGTCCGGGCTACAAATTTCCACAAAGTATTAAGCGCGTTGGTAAAGTGGAAACTGTCCATTTCAGCAGTATATTCAGCTACCGTTGTCTGTGCTAACATTTCTAAATCACCATCAAAGGCGGTCACGCCGGCATGTAAGGTTGGAATCTTCCCGTCCCGGTACTTGTTGATCATAGCGACCGTCCGGTTGAGCAAGTTCCCCAGGTCGTTAGCCAGGTCGGAGTTAATGCGTTCAACAAAGTCTTCCGGAGTGAACTGACCGTCATTTCCAAACGGAATTGACTTGGTAAGGTAGTAACGCACAGCATCCAAACCATACCGTTCTGCCAACATTTCTGGGTAAACAACGTTTCCTTTGGATTTGGACATCTTGCCATCCTTCATCAAGAGCCACCCATGACCTAAGATGTGCTTAGGCAATGGTAAGTCTAACGCCATCAAAATAATTGGCCAATAAATAGTGTGGAAACGAACAATTTCCTTACCAACCATTTGAACATCAGCCGGCCAATACTTGTTAAACAAGGAATCATCATCAGACCCATAGCCCAGTGCAGTGATATAGTTGCACAAAGCATCAATCCATACGTAAATCACGTGCTTAGGATCGGATGGAACGTTAATCCCCCAGTCAAAACTAGTCCGGGTTAAGGCCAAGTCTTCCAACCCTGGCTTGATGAAATTATTCAGCATTTCATTCTTGCGACTAGCAGGGATGATGAAGTCAGGATGTTCATCATAATACTTAACTAACCGGTCTGCATACTTACTCATCTTGAAGAAGTAGCATTCTTCTTCAACTAACTGTACTTCGTGACCAGAAGGGGCCTTGCCGCCGATCATCTTTCCCTGGTCGTCACGGTAGACTTCTGCTAATTGTGATTCGGTAAAGTATTCTTCGTCAGAAACAGAATACCAGCCCTTGTAAGTTCCCTTGTAGATATCCCCTTGCTTTAAAAGACGCTCAAAGATCTTTTGCACTGCCTTTTCATGGTAATCATCCGTTGTCCGGATGAACTTAGTGTTGGAGATCTCCAAAGTTTGCCACAATTCTTTGATTTGGGCTGCCATCTGATCAACATAGGCCTTAGGAGTCATCCCTAGTTTTTCTGCCTTTTGCTCGATCTTCAACCCGTGTTCGTCGGTCCCTGTCAAATAGAACACGTCAAAGCCTTGTAGACGCTTGTAGCGTGCTAAAACATCACACGCAACTGTCGTATAGGAATTCCCAATATGTAACTTCCCTGATGGGTAGTAGATTGGGGTGGTAATGTAATATGTTGGTTTCTCTGCCACTCTCCGTCGCTCCTCTGCAAATTTCTTGATAATTAGTTTTAGTATATCATTAATTATCTGTAGGAACACTGTTTTACTGCGATTATCCTCAGTAAAAAAGCTGGGAGAAAATACTTTTTTCTCACCAGCCTCGGTCTATATTCACTAATTTTTCACAGATAACATGGAAAATAACCACAAGTCTAGTAATGAAAGTCACCGTACTTTGCGCCAACTATCGTTCTAACTTAGCTCAACACCTTGCTGCAAGGATTATTTCCCCCTCACTTGGTTATTACTGAAGAAGATAGGAGCGACACTTATGCATACTTGTGGGCAATCTTCCCACAAACGGCAGCCACAATCGCAGCTAATAAATCGTCAATAAAGGTTGTCACGTGGGGATTCCCTTGGTCGAAACTGCGAATAATTCCCGATTTTTCCCGGTCAAGATAACCGAAGTTGGTCGCTCCAATCGTTCCGTAGATATTGGCAATCTGTAGGGCCAAGGTTTCATCCACACCAAAGACACCCGCATCGTTGGCGATGATGTCACTTAGGGGACTAGCTAGTTGACCAGCTTCAGTCAACCGGTCAAGTTCTAGCATCACCATGGCATTATTGAGCAGGTCCCGTTTGTGTAAAGTATGGATCAGCTCAGTGAGCGCTTCTTCCTTAGTCAAACGTGGTTCAAATTTATGCTGGGTCGTATATACAATATCAGCTAAATCTTCGAGCTGGACGCCCCGGTCTGCCAAACGGTTAACTACGAATTCATAGGCGGCTTTGTCTGGATAACGAAATTGTGGGTTGTTCATATGCTTAGGTCACCTTTCTTTTCCAAATACTTCTTTATCCTACCAGAAAAATCCATCCCCCGGTAATTTTTCAATTGTGAGAATAATTCTATCAGAGTTAACAGGGACATTAGATAACAATTTGAAAGCATTTTCATGTAATGGATGTTATGTTATTTTTATACTTGTACTACTAGATAATTATTAAAAAGGAGTCCTGCACGTATGACACACATTCCTTTCCAGGCGATTGCTGTCGATATGGATGGTACATTTTTGACAGATAAGAAAGACTATGATCATGACTTGTTTACAGCCGTGCTCAATGCCGCTCACAAAAATAACATCCGTTTTATCACAGCTAGTGGTAACCAGTTCTATAAACTGCAAAAAGACTTTGGGGCGCATGCCACAGCCATTGACTACGTCGCTGAAAACGGAGCGTATCTTCTCCAAGGTGGAAAAACATTGGACTATACTGCAATTGATAATTCTTTGATTCCCTTGGTGTTGGAGTATCTTCAGCCCCAAACTAACGTCCACGTCATTATTTCTGGACTCAAACAGGCTTATTGCCTGACGACGACCCCCCAAACTTTCCGGGATGCAGTCCATTTTTATTATCCAAAAACGACGGAAGTTTCTTCATATGCTGACGTGCCGGTGGGACAAGAACCGATCCTCAAGCTCTCATTGGACGTTCCTTGGGAACAGACTGACCGGATTGCGGATGGTATTCGGACCTATTTTGGTAACCAATTCCACATTACTTCGAGTGGTAACGGGAGTATCGACATTTTGGCACCAGATGTCAATAAGGCCAATGGCTTGAAACAGTTGCTTACTACGCATGGCATCAAGCTCGACCAATTAATTGCTTTTGGGGATAATGGCAATGACGCTGAAATGCTCAAAGCAGCCGGCCTCTCCTATGCGATGGCCAACGGGATCGATGCAGTTAAAAATATTGCTGACCATGAAGCCCCAAGTAACAATGAAAACGGGGTTCTCAAAGTTCTGGCTGATTACCTTCTATAAGCTAAGCAAATTACTAACAAAAAGTAAATAAATGTGCTATGATTAAACCATCATAAAGGAGGTCATGATTATGGCACAAATTACTATTACACCGGCTGCACTGGCCATTCTCAAGCAAAAAGAACTCACAGACAAGACGATGCTCCTCATCACTGACGATGCTGGAGGCAAATATTCTATCGATGGGGGTGCCTGCAGTATTGGGGGAAAATTCTCTATTATCACTGTTGATGAATTAGAACCACAATACGATGTCAAGCTGGAAGGTCCAGAAGGAATTAATTTCTATACTTCTAACTATGACATGACATTCCTCGGGGATGGGCTCAAGTTGGATGCCAAGTATGGCGCTTTACGGTTAAGTAACTCCAACAAGTTGCTGGATACTTTTCTTGGAATCGCTGATGCCAAAGACATCCTGGCCTACCTGGATGACAAATCTAACACCGAAGTCGGTAACTGCTAACTAACACTAAATAAAGTAACCAAAAACCCGCTCCAGGGCCTATAATTAGGCGCCGAAGCGGGTTTCGTTTTTTAGAACTGCCTACTTATTAGTATTCGATATTATTTTCTTCAAGGAAAGCTTTAGCTTTTTCGGCATCCTCACCAAAAACTTTTAATGCCGCTTCCCAACGCTTTTCTAGTGGAACCATCGGAATAAGCATTTTGGCAGATTCCAATCTAATTTCAGCTTGTTCTTCCTTTGTCAACATCATATACGATCGCTCCTTTCCTTGATCAGCCTTAATGTTCTTAAATGCTTGAATAAGTTGGTTTCCTAAGTCACTGGTATTTGTCTGTGGTTGCTGTTTTAAAGCTTCAATTCTGCCAGTTTGAAATTGGAAACGCCAGGCCGATATCTGATGTGGCAAAAGATCAAATTTAGCAACAACTGAAGCCATAGATTCCTCATGAGTTTGGTAGTAGTCTATCATACGCAACTTAAAATCTACACTGAAAAAGCGTCTACTTTTACGATGCCGAAAGGCATCGATTCCTTGAAGGCGATATCGATTAACCCATTCACTAATAAGTTTGTAGGAAATGTGATACTTCTCGCCTAAATCAGAAAGACTTTTCGAGGTTGTCAGATACTCATGAACAATTTGTACTTTTAACTCTGGTTGATATTTCGTCATAGAAAAATGCCTCACAATCGTTAGAATCCTTGTCTAACAATTATGAGGCACTTCAATCCAACCGGTCCAGCTTTAGCATTTTTATTATTTTGTTTGCTTCAAAATTTAGCACAAATCTAGTATCTAGCAGATAACACACGACCATATAGTGCTTTATTTCACTATATGCCGTGTGTCATTTACTAATTAGGTACTTCTCTTTTTGAAAAAACTTTTTAGTGCCGATCTTTTTTGAGTGTGAGGGTTTGATTGCATTTCTTTGTCGTGCTTCCCATTGCAAGAGGCTCGTCTGTAAATGGCAACTTCGGCGATGATAAAATCATCACCATCAGTTGCCCCTTACAGCACGCCTCTTACCCGCAATGTTCAGCACTCACTTTCTTAACGTACTTCGTAGTGCAGAAAGCTATACCTAACTACGGGTGCCTCTGATGATACTCATCATTCGTTACCCTAGGTTAGATCACGCTTTCTACCCGCACCACTCAGCACTCCTATTAACGTGTTCACATCCCCAGATCCCTAGCCCTAGCTTTGATCTCTTGCAATGTTTGGCATTGCTGCGAGCTTATGAGCTAGTGTACGGGATCTAACCGGGGATGTTTACACTTCTATTGTCGTGCCTCCCATCACAAAAATCTAGCGTATAACAACACCCCGATGGATGACTTTATCATCTCACCGGGGCGTCTGTTATACCACGATTTTTACCCGTGATGTTCAGCACTCATTTTTTACAGCACTCACATATTCACAATGCATCATCTGGGGCACCTCATCCCATGGCACCGGGAACCCTGCCCCATGGGCGCAAAAAACTGAGTCAGGCGTGTTGTCCAAGTCCGCTTGCGGTTCATACGCTCGTTCAGCAATCACTTTTTCCGCATTCACCGCAGGCCGGTAACCTGCCACGATACATTCCAATTGTCCCTGCCCATGAGTATAGGCGCGCACCGTTTGGACATAGCTTCGCATCTGCGAAACCGGAGCCATCCCTGTAATCACTGAGACCTCTTGGTTAGCACTCTCTGGCAATTGATAATTGCCACCCATCGCCTCGATGTCATTGAGCGCCCGGCCCACTTGGTTGACCGGCACCGTCAACGTGTATTCGTACCAGGGTTCCAATAGCTGCATTGCTTGCCGTTGGCGAAGCACCATCAGTCCCTGCCGCACAGCCCGACTAGTAGCTTCTCTAAAGTCCCCCCCTTCGGTGTGCTTGATATGACTTCTACCGGTAACCAGTGTCAACCGCACATCTGTCAGTGGGGCTCCAATCAACGTCCCACGGTGTTCTTTTGTTTTCAGCGTCGTCAGAACCTGGCGCTGAATGTTACGTTCCAACACTTCCAAACTACAATTACTTTTAACCTCAATTCCCCTTCCAGCTGGGAGGGGTTCGAGGAGGATATGGGCTTCAGCATAGTGGCGGAGGGGCTCAAAATGCCCGACCCCCTCTACTGGAGCAGTAATGGTTTCTTTGTACAAAACTTGCCCCGCTATAAAGGCTACTGCTAACCCGAAGCGATCCTGGAGCACCTCCTTGAGGACCGCGATCTGCATTTCCCCCATCACTTGGAGGTTAATTTCTTGCACATCCTGCAACCACTGCACATGGAGCTGGCGGTTTTCATCTTCCAGCTGGCGTAAAGCTTGCAGACAAACGTGGGGATCGTTGCCCTGGAGATCTACTGCGTAGCTCAAGGCTGGGACCAAATAAGGTTGAGCGAGGTCTGGAGTGGTTCCCAATCCTTGTCCTCCATAGCTCGCTGTCAACCCTGTCACTGCGCATGGTTGCTGGGGACCCACTGCCGTCACATTAGTATATTTTTCCCCATTGTAGATCCGGATCTGGTTGATTTTTTGTCCTGGAAACAGCTCATCTTTAACCCGGAGTTCTCCTTGTGTCAGCTTGATCCACGTCAACCGTTCTCCGGCTTCTGTCCGGGTGATCTTGAAGACCCGCCCTGCTAAAGGCGCCGTTGAAGAATGGATTCCATCTTGCCATTTTCCCCACTTTACCAGCCCATCCAACAGGGTAGCACTCCCTGATTCTTGGAGGGCTGAGCCAAAGTACACAGGGAAAAGCCGGCGTTGGGCAATCAATTCTTGGACTCTTTCTTGTGCTAGGGTCCCAGAAGTCAGATACTCATCCAGCAAGTCCTCATCATTGAGTGCAATTGCTTCTTGGGTATCCGCCGTTAACTCATCATCAAAGGGGATACAAGTGGATGCCAAGTTAGTTGTTAAGTCAGCCAAGAGGGCTTCTCGATCCAACGCATTCGCCAAGTCCATCTTGTTAACAAAAACCACCGTCGGCACCTGGTAGCGGGTCAACAAGCGCCACAAAGTTCGGGTATACGCCGTCACCCCATCCGTAGCCGCCACCACCAGCACCGCATAGTCTAAAACACTCAATACCTGTTCCATCGCCGCTGCAAAATCAATGTGCCCCGGCGTATCCAGTAAGGTCAATTGTCGGTCGTCCATGGAGATCAGCGCCTGGTGGGAAAAGATCGTAATTCCCCGTTGCTTCTCCATATTAGCTGAATCCAAAAAAGCATCCCCGTGGTCAACCCGGCCCAATTGGCGGAGGGTTCCCCCCTGGTGCAAGAGTGTTTCCGCCAGGGTAGTTTTGCCCGCATCAACTGGGGCCACAATTCCTAAGGTCATCTTTTTCACTGCTGATCCTCCTCTGTTGGGACAATCTTTTCAGCTTCCACCGGCTTGCCATCTAATGCCGTTACTGGCACCTGGAGCCCTATTCGGTACATATCATTTTTAAGCAAATGGTACTTTTCGTCTATCTGCGTCCAATTAGCCGTTTCTGGATCAGCAAATTCTACTACAATCGCCAGGTCAGTTAGTTGGTCTTTGAGCAACCACAAGGTCTGAGCGGCCAGCTCTGCTTGAGCTAAACGCCCAGCCGTCTGGCGGTCATTGCTCAACAGCAACGTTGCGCTAAGGACCACCATCCCGACTGCTGTTAAAATCTGAGCCACCAGTTGGACCACTGGATTGAAGTAAGCAAACATCCCCACTACCCCGGTCAAACCAACCACGATAGCTAACATTTTGAGCCAGTGACTAGCCATCTGGCGCCGACGGTATTTCCGTAGAAAACGGCGGTTAGCACTAATTTGGTCAGTAATTGTAGTAAGCGCCACCTGAATTTTCCGATTTAACTGCGTTTGTTTATTCATTATTTCCACCTCATTTAAACTATTCTTCATTGAACAAGAGGCTCATCATCTGCGGCGGTAATGGATGCTGCAAGTGCAAATCCATCCCCACTGCAGCTTTCTTTTGTGGACCGATCAGTTCTTCTGCCACCGTCGTCGGCGCAATCGTCGCCGGCCCTAAATAATAAAATTCCTTTCCCGCCTGGTCATCTCGCTTGACAAAGAGATGGATGGTCACTTGGGGCTGCCCTTGGTCTACTCCTTGTAACAGTTCCTGCACCTCAGGTGAATTGAGATGGCGGGGGGTTCGTGTGTACCAACGCAGGTTTTGTCCATCTTGTAATGAATTATTATAGCGTGCAGCCCGGCTAGCTTGTTTTTCGGCATCAGTTACCGGCTTATGATAAGTAATGAAAATTGGACAAACTCCTGCACTCACCCGGTAACCATACAGGGGAGCACTAACATCCAAAGGCCAGTTGAGCAAACGGCATACATCACGTCGGTCATAGCGCTGATACCGGGTAAACTGTTTTCCTTGGTCGTAGCGCTGGGCTAAAAGCAAACCAGTAGTTACCGCATCCTGCAATAACTTAGCAAAGTTATCGTCTTGTCTGATAAGGTCTTGTAGCGGGGCAGTTAGCTGGTAGCCCAACAGGTCTTTTTGTTCGACTAAGGCTTGGTTTCCATAACGAGCCTTTTTAGTTTGCTTTCCAGCTTTGACAGCAAAGAAATCTAAACTCAACACACCCATTACTGACCGCAATACTGCCGGTGATACATAAGCTTTGTGATCACTAAGGGCCTGGGTATATGTCTCGGCTGTGCATGTTCTTTGCTTGAGTAGCAGGTCCAACAGCACTAATTCGTGGACGCGTTTGCCATTAGTCAACTCCTGGGTAACAAACGTCAGGATGGCATCTGCTAGTGGCGCCAAGGGCTGCCCTACGCCCATTTTTACTAAGAACTGGTTGTAATTACTGATCGCACTCGTGCGGATAAAGACCGTTGGATCCACGCTTCCCCATTGGAAGAAGTCCTGTAACAGAGGAGAGCGCCCCAGTTTATTCTCCAATTCCTTGAAAGCCTGGCGTAACTCCCGCATAGCATCAAGTTTAACCTTGGCGAGCGAGGCAAAAATCTCCTGGGCTGCCACCTGGCTGAAGTTGATCGTTGTCAATCCCATTACTGGTGGCAAAGTCGTCTTTTGGCGCAAGACAGTTCTATCCCGACTGGTATCACGTGTCAGTGCCATTGGAATCAGGTAGTTATTTTGATAATTACCAATAAAATCAATCACCGTCACAAATTCCTGCCCCGGATACTTACGCAATCCTCGCCCTAGCTGCTGTAAGAATACGATACTCGACTGGGTATTGCGGAGCATGATGATCTGGTTAAGGGCGGGAATATCAATTCCTTCATTAAAAAGGTCAACGGTAATAATATAGTTCAGTTTCCCTTCTTCCAGAGCTACCACTGCCTGGGCCCGCTGTCCTGCACTATCCTGGTTAGTTAATGCCTGGGCTGGGTAGCCCCGTTGGCTAAACTCTGCTGCTAACTGGTGGGCTTCTTCCTGTCGGCTACAAAAGACGAGCCCACAGGGCCGGTCGCCGGAGTACCCGTAGTAGTCCAATTGCTGCAGAATGTAATCTACCCGTTCAGGAGCAATTAAGGTTGCCAAAGCAGTTGTATCAGTGATCGTGACCCCTGCTTGAACATAATCGGTCACCCCGATGTAATGGAAAGGTGTCAGCATGCCTGCTTCCAATGCTGCCTGCAAGCGGATCTCATATACCAAGTGGTAGTCAAAAAGCGCATAAACATCCTGTGCATCAGGCCGATCTGGGGTGGCCGTCATCCCCAACCAAAACTGTGGCGTGAAGTGTTGAAAAAGCTTCCGATAAGACGGGGCAGCTGCCCGATGGGCCTCATCGATCAAGATATAATCAAATTCATCCGCTGCCCATTTTTGTAACTCCTGGTCCTGGCTCAAAGTTTGGACCGTCGCAAAGAGGTATTTGGCTTGGCGGTCATGATGGTTCCCCGTCAGCAAGCCAAAATCAGTCGCCGGACCGCCAATAACTCTTTGAAAACTTGCCCGACTCTTTTTAGCAATTTGTTCCCGATGAACTACATACAAGAACCGTTGGGGCTGTTCCTGTTTTACCGCCAGGGCTCCCAGGTAGGTCTTCCCTGTCCCGGTAGCTGATACCACCAAGCCCCGTTGGCCTCCAGCCTGACGTAACTGGGTCAATTCATGCAAAGCAGCTTTTTGCATCGCATTGGGTACGATTTTTGCGGTTGGCGCTGCTGACGGATTTCCCGCAGTTCGGACGGGCGGTTGCCACGTTTGTTCATAGGCTTTAAGCCACTGTTCATCAAGGGGTTGGCTTTGCTCTTTGAGGGTTTGTAATTCTGTTCTTACCTGTTGCCCTAGAGCGCCTTGTTCGTTAGTTGTCACCTGGAGAAGCCATTCATTATTTTGCAAAACCGCTCGGCGGGTGAAGTTGGCACTCCCTATCAGCAGGGTATGGTAGTCTCCATGATCAAACATGTAAGCTTTGGTGTGAAAGCCATCAGTGGTAGTGATCCGCACATCGAGGTTGGGAATCTTGCGGAGCTCTTGAAAAACCCGTGGACTATTAAAACCTAAGTACTGGCCGGTAATCAATGTGCCCGTAATCTTTTTACGGGCTAAGTCTGCCAACACCAGTTTCAAGGGTGGCAGCATATCCGGTGTGATAAAGGCTACTGCCCAGGTGAAATCATTACAAGTCAACAATTGCTGACGTAAGGTCGCCCAGATCGTTCCTGCTGGCTTATTAGTGATGATTTGGGGCCCAACCACCCGGTTTCCGTGATAGGAACTATGATCAACTAACCCGTTCAGCACCGCCGCCTGAAATGCTGGTTGACTAATGTCCATAAAACTGCTCCTTTCAAAAAAGCCGACCGATGAGGCCAGCTTTCCGTATCGTTATTGTGCGCTTAATCCTTAATCTCTAACAAGATTGGGCAGTGGTCACGCCGGTCGCCAGTTGCGATCATCTCGGACCGAACAACCTGGTCTGCCATCCGTTCACTAACTAACCAATAATCAATCCGCCACCCTGAGTTGTTAGCCTTACTGGTTCGTACTCGTTGGGCCCACCAGGAGTAAACTCCCGTCACATCCCCATGTACGTGCCGAAAACTATCAGTAAAACCATAGCTCAAAAGGTTGGTAAAGCCGGCCCGTTCTTCATCAGTAAACCCAGCTGACCGGTGATTATTTTCCGGATGAGCGAGGTCAATTTCATGGTGGGCTACGTTGAAGTCCCCACTAGCCAAAACGGGTTTCTTTTGATCAAGTTCATGCAGGTAAGCTGCATACTTTTGATCCCAGCCCTGCCGCTCAGTCAATCGCTTGAGCCCATCGCCAGCATTAGGAGTATAGACTTCAGTCACGTAGAAGTTAGCAAATTCCAGCGTGATAATCCGTCCTTCGTCATCCATCGGTTCTGGCGCCCCGATTCGGGGATAGGATACTACTGGGGCTAAGTCCCGCTTGTAAAGATACATTGTCCCTGCATAGCCTTTCCGCGCTGGTTCGACTGATGACCGCCACACATAATCATATTCAGGAAACATTGTTGCCAAAATCTCCTGGTGCTTTTTGGTTGGACCCGTCGCCCGTAACTTGGTTTCTTGAATTGCAAAAATATCAGGCTTGTGTGCATAGATTGTCTGCAAAACCGCCCGGGTAGCATGAGCCCGTTGTGAATCACTTGTCAAAGCCGCGTTCAGAGAATCAATATTCCATGAGATTAAAATCATCGCTAATCTTGCCTCGCTTCCGCTATCTTTTTACTAATTGTATCACAGATCCCTCCTGAGTCCGCCGCCCTTACGCTCAATGAAAGCACAAAAAAACCTGTGGTAAAAAACCACAGGCTTTAATTGAGTAGTGCTTGCTAAAGGATTCGAACCTTCGACCTCATCATTACTAGTGACGTGCTCTGCCAACTGAGCTAAGCAAGCATTTCATCAACGAAAAATAGTATAACAAACGCCACTAGAAATGTGAACCCCTAATTTTAATTTTTTTCGGTTTTTCTGCAAAATACGAAAAAATATCTTTTCTACACATTGTTTAAGAGTAACATCGAGCCCGTTTTAACACCTATCATTAACGCACAAGTTTAGTGGATAACGGACACCATCTTTGTTCACGTTATAATTCGAGAGTTACCCGGGTTAGGTCACGCTTTCTAACCGCACCCCTCAGCACTTCTTTAACGTGTTCCTCACCCAACTCCCTATCCCTAGTCATAAACTCTTGTGATGCTTACACATCACCGCGACTTTATGCCCTAGGACACGAGAGTTACCCGGGTTCGATCACACTTCTTTTCCTTAACGTGCTTCTCATCACAAAAATCTAGCGTATAACAACACCCCGATGGATGATTTTATCATCTCACCGGGGCGTCTGTTATACCACGATTTTCACCCGTGATGTTCAGCACTCATTTCTTTAAATATTCCAATCCCATCCGTTCCATAAAGTCCGCCACCTTCATCTCATACAAGCGGGTGAACGTCTCCGGTGCATTCTTCTGGGGCTCTGGAATAACAAATGAGTTTTGCTCATCATTCTTCCACCGCCCAATATAGCCTGAACGGTGATGAAGTTTAGCCGTCCATTCCGAATGGTAAATCGTGAACAATTGCCGAACTTCTAACCGTAACTGCCGGTCACTCAATACTGGTGTCAGTGTTACAAAGTCTGTAAGGTACATGCTAACCAAACCCCACCGTTCTAACTGCTGATCAAACGCCTTATACAATTTAACTACCGTCCGCCGCATCGCATGGGCATCCACCAAAGGTTTAGCACTTGCTAATTCATACAGTTTCTGGGCTGCTTGCAAGGTCTTAGGGTAGAGTTCTTGGAGTTTGGGCAAGATCGCTTCCTGTTGCTCAGCAAAGAAAATCAAGGTGTCAAACAAAGTTAACAGGCGGAATGACATCCACCCATCGTTATGACCATCAGCTGGTTCGGGCTGCAAAGTAGCCAAAATTCCCTTGAAGTACAGTTCTTCGTCTTCTTCTGTAATCAAACCCCGGTTCCGTTGATCACGATAAACTGCAAAGTGTAAAACTGAATCATATAATTCCACCCCCACAGTCATGAGTTTCAGGTCCAAATCTTGCTTACCCGTCGTCAGGTTGAAAGCTACTTGAGGCACATTTTGCGCTACCAATAGAAAATGGAGCAATTCATGGGCTACCGTATAGTTGGGCTCTGTGATGTCAAAGACTTTTACATGCACCGCCCCGTCGCGAAGCACCAACTGGGCCTGATCGTGGCGTAAATATCCTGCCTTTTTATCAGCAAACTCAACCGTTACTGGATGGTTAGTTTGTGCTTCGACGGCTTGAATTAAACTCTGAGTCTGGCCATTTAACATAGTCGTGGTAAATTTATTTTCGCTCATTTTTTTGTCGTATCTCCTGTAAAATTTCTCTTGCCTGCTGCGATGACCGGGCGTGCTGGGCTTGCATCGCTTGGACGACGGCTGCCACTTCGTCAGCATCCGCCCCTACCGCCACAGCGAGTGACCGCAATTGAAGTTTCATGTGGCCCCGCTGAATTCCATCAGTTACCAGGGCGCGTAGGGCAGCCAAATTCTGGGCTAGCCCCACCGCTGCCACTACTTGTTCTAATTCCCGGGCATTTTCTACCCGCATTAATTTGTGGTTCAACTGTACTACCGGAACGATCCCAATTGAACCGCCCACAAACCCTAAGGGCATTGGTAAAGTTAGCTGGCCGTGAAGCTTTGTCCCCTGAACTTTCCACTGGCTCAACCCCCGGTACTGTCCGTCGCGCGCAGCATAGGCATGGGCGCCTGCTTCGATTGCCCGCCAGTCATTGCCACTAGCCAGGACAACAGCGTCGACCCCGTTCATAATCCCCTTATTATGGGTTGTTGCCCGATAAATATCAAGCTGCGCTACTCGACTTGCCTGGGCGATTTTAGCTGCTACTACCTCACCTGGGATATCTCCCCGCCCTAAAAGAGTAATTGGCAGCGTACATTCTACTTGAACCAGGCATTCAGTCGCATAGTTTGAGAGGATCGCCATCAGAACGTCTTGATCGAGCTCAGTGCGAATAGCTGTCGCCACTGCTTCTAACATCGTGTTGAGCATATTGGCTCCCATTGCTTCTTGAACATCGACGGCTAGGTCCACTGCTAATAAGTCAGCCGCTAACGGCCGCAATCGTAACCAGCGTGCTCCCCCGCCCCGCCGTTTGAGTGATGGGTGGGCTTCATCAGCTACCTTTAATAAATACTCTTCCCGTGCTGCCAATGCCCCGGTTAGGGCTACTTGGTCCTGCACGTTTTCAATGATGATCTGTCCAATCATCAACCGCTCGGCAATCTGCGCTTGAAAGCCTCCAGCTCGCTTGACTAGCTGTGCACCGTTACTGCTAGCTGCCACCACTGATGGTTCCTCAGTTACCATCGGAACAACATAATCTTTGCCGTTGATTTGGTAATTGACTGCTAATCCTTCTGGCAAGGCATAGTTAGTCAAGTAATTTTCAATCATCGTGTCACCTAGTGCTGCTGCTGTCCCTAGGTGGCGCAACTGTGTGATCTCGTCCGTTGTTAATAGCCCCGCTTCCCAGAGAACATCGAGCCGTTCAGCCCACTTTTTTTGGTAATACTTACTGAATAAATCCATGCTTCACGTTCCTTTTTCTTAATGATAGTGCCTATTTTATCACGGTCTAAGTACTGTTCAAAAGCAATTCGAATGTCTGCGGAGTTAAATGGTGCGTGGTATACTGAAAGTGATTTGAGGAAGGAAGTCTTAATATGGAAGAAAAAATTTATACTGATTATTTCTATGACCCTAATGGCTTTGATACTCAGGATGCTGCTTATAAGCCCCTTAAGCAGTATCCTTGCGCTCCTAACCCACTCAATATTCCTGCCCTCCTCCAACCGGATAAGGAAACGGCTAGTGATGTCTACTACACTGTCACCGCCCAAGCAGGAGAAGTCCAACTAGTGCCTGGTCCTAAAACTAAGACCTGGGGCTACAATGCCCCTCTCCTTGGGAAGTTCCTTGTCTTCAAACGGGGGCAACATACCCATATCACCCTTCGCAACGAACTTCCTGAACTGACGACTTTCCACTGGCATGGAGCAGACGTTCCTGGTCCCATCACTGATGGTGGCTGTCATGCCCCTGTTTACCCACACCAGGAGCGTAAGATTGACTTTACTTTGGAGCAGCCTGCCTGCTTCATGTGGCTACACGCTCATCCTTGTCCACTAACTGCCGAACAGGTTTACAAGGGACTTGCTACCGGGGTTATCGTCCGGGATGATGTCGAAGCCCAACTGCCTTTCCCACGCAATTATGGTGTCGACGATATTCCTCTTGTTCTACAAGACCGAAATTTTACCGCTGATAATCAGTGGGATTATCAACGTGACTATGATCCGGACGGCGTTCTGGGAGAAACGCCCCTGATCAATGGGACTGTCAACCCATACTTTGATGTCACTACCCAACGAATACGGCTCCGCATTTTGAACGGGTCCAACCGGCGGGAATGGCGGTTACACTTTAGTGACGATACGGTTATGACCCAGATCGGGTCTGACGGTGGAATCATGCCTGCTCCTGTTAAAATGACCAAACTGATGCTAGCTTGTGCTGAACGCGCTGAAGTAATTATTGATTTTGGTCACCACCAACCAGGTGATACCGTTACTTTGTATAGTGATGATACTCCGATCTTGGAATTTCGAATTCATGACTATACTCCTGACAATACTGTCTTGCCTGACCACCTCGTTGATATTCCTGCATATCACGTCACCCCTGGTACTCCAGTACGGAAGTTTACCCTTGATGGGACCGATGATGCGGTTATGATCAATGGCAAGAAATTTAATATGACTCGGATTGATGAGCGCCAGCAACTCAACACTACTGAGTATTGGGAAATCACCAATACCAACAGTTGCCACAACGGTATGGGGCATCCTTTCCATGTGCACTCCACTCAATTTGAAATCGTTTCGCGTAACGGTCATGCGCCTAACCCCAACGAGTACGGATTGAAAGACACCGTCCAGGTTAACCCCCAAGAAACGGTCCGACTCAAAGTTCACTTTACTTGTCCTGGGGTCTTCATGTATCACTGCCACATCATTGAGCACGAAGATGGAGGGATGATGGGTCAAATTGAAGTCTTTGATCCTGAACATCCGCGGACCTATGAACTAATGAACATGAAGACTCTCGTCGATGCCCTAGCTACTGAGCGTGGTATTAAACCTGAAGAAGTCTGGATGCCTGACATGGAAGGTCACAGTGGCTGTACAATGTAGGAACTAAAACTTAATGTAAGCAAAAAATATCCCTACGCTATGAACAATAGCATAGGGATATTTTAATTGCTTTATTATTTACTCATATCCTTTTGGTATATGAGATGAACTTTTGGTCATACTTAAGCGCAAAAAGTAAGTGGGAAACATTAGTGAATAAAGACTAAGGCTGGGAGAAAACAGCGTTTTCTCCCAGCCTCTTAGCTTCTAACTATTTGTGTAACATTTCGTAAATGATTCCTTCTCGAACACCACTATCAGAAAAAATCACTTTCGGCATGTTCAGGTGGGTCAACATCTGAACTACTGGGGTTAACCCGCCAATGATGATATCTGCGCGATCAGCTTCATCTTCAAGATCTACCCGCCGTTCAGCCAGCGACATCTGTAACCACGAGGCATAGCGATCAACAAACTCAGTAGTTGGCATCACTACCCCATGCATCTGTTCTGGATCGATAGCTCCCTCATCAAAGAGTTTACACCGGCCAACTGTACGGTTAGCTCCACCGAGTAAGACTAATGGCAGGTGGCGCCCTTTTTCAAACCAGTCCAATTGATCAAAGCTTTTTTGAATAAAGTTTTGAAACCTAAACAAGTCATAGGCCGAAATACGGTCAGCCGAATGGAATTTTTCACTCAAACTAACGGCTCCATAAGGAATACTAATTAAGTGTTGGGCCTGATTGTTTTGGGCGAGAACTAGCTCAAAGCTCCCTCCACCCATATCACAAATCATGTAATCAGTCAGGTCAAGGGAATGAGCCACACCTAAGTAATCATAGTAAGCTTCCTTAGTTCCTGACAAAACATTGACTTCAACCCCTGTCAGGTCTGCAACTTGTCGCAAAAATTCACGCTGATTGCTGGCAGCCCGCACTGCTGCAGTAGCAATTCCCGTCACTTTCAAATCAGGCAAGTCTTGATAAGCCCGCATGAAGGTTTGAATCGCCGCCAGAGTCCGTTCAATGGCTTGTGGCTGTAATTTCTTTTCTTCACTCTGACCCATTCCCTCAGCGAGACGGGTCATAATCTTCATCCGCTTGATTTCTGTGTTGTGCCCTTGGTCATCAACAGCTTGAATTGACAACCGCGCTGAATTAGAACCCAGATCAATTATCGCTAGATGCTTCATAGAACTCACCCCATCCTTAATGATACGATGATTCTACCACATTTAGCCCTGATTTGGTGTAGGAATATTATCAAAATAATTTACCCCAATTGCTGCGCGCACTTCCTGAAGGGTCTGGTTAGCCACTTCATTTGCCCGGATACTGCCTTGGCGTAAAATTTCATATACCGCCCCGAGGTCTTGGGCAAACTCGTTCCGCCGTTCCCGAATTGGGGCAAGTTCTGCTTCCAAAACTTCGTTGAGGTAACGCTTGAGCTTGACGTCACCAAGGCCCCCAGCCTGGTACTGCTCCTTTAATGCTTGGACTTGTTGCTTATCAGGATCAAAAACGTCCAAATATGTAAAGACCATATTTCCTTCTACTTGGCCTGGATCAGAAACCCGGATGTGGTTAGGATCTGTGTACATTGACATGACCTTCTTCGTCAATGTTGCGGCATCATCAGCTAAATAAATTGCATTCCCCAAGGATTTGCTCATCTTGGCATTACCATCCAATCCGGGGAGGCGGCCTGATCCTTTAGGTGGGAAAACCCCGGTTGGTTCAACTAAGACATCCCCATAAATTGAGTTGAAACTCCGGACGATTTCACGGGTTTGTTCCAACATTGGTTCTTGGTCATCACCAACTGGCACCACTTCGCCCTTGAAGGCGGTGATGTCTGCTGCCTGACTTACGGGGTAAGTGAAGAAACCAGCCGGAATAGACCGGTTAAAGTTCTTTTGTTGGATCTCCGCTTTAACCGTTGGGTTGCGTTCCAAGCGCGAAACGGTAACTAAGTTCAAGTAATACATATTAAGCTCTGATAAAGCCGGGATTTGTGACTGTACAAAGATCGTTGACTTAGCTGGATCAATCCCCACGGCTAAATAATCTAGTGCTACTTCCACTAGGGAACGCCGAATTTTTTCTGGATCCCGTGCATTATCGGTCAATGCTTGGAGGTCTGCAATCATGATATATGGATCATACTCGCCTGAGTTTTGCATCTTAACCCGATTTTTGAGGGATCCAATATAGTGTCCAATGTGAAGCTTGCCCGTAGGCCGATCCCCAGTCAAAAGTACTTTCTTTGCCATAAAAATTCTTCCTTTCTTGTCTGGCATTGCAAACAAAAAACGCCTCCTAAAATTAGGACGCGTTAACGTGGTACCACCTAAATTACGAATTCAAAATTCGCCACTCTGTTTGCTTATCAAAAAAATCTTTACCAGTCCCACTTCGTAGTCTCTGCACCCTCTCAGCCCCCGGGTCCTCTCTGTTGTTAGACATCCTACTTTAACTGATAATATAAACTGATTAAATTCTAATCATCTCATCTAATTGTTGTCAAGGGCTTACATCAACAAAATCAGCTTAACCCACCCTTTATCCATGCATACCACTAAAGAATCAACTATAATTGACTATGCAAACTTACTATCTATACCAAGGAGGCCGTGATGATGGATGAAATTGACCATCATTTAAAAAAAGAGTATCGCAAATGGGAGCAGATCCAGCAAAGAGAACTTGCTAATCTCAATGCCTCCCTCCGCCACCTCTGGCTCAACATTCTCGCTTACACTCTCATTGCTGTGGTCGAATATATCCTAGCACGCTTAGGACATTCCCAAACCTTGATGGCCGATGCGTGGAACAATATTTCGGGGATTATCTCGACTGGGCTCCTCATGACGGGAATCCATATTGCCCGCGACATGGACGATGATGACATTGCGGGGATTCCCCTGCCTAATCTCTCCTTAAAAAAGACTGGTAATGACCAGCGCATCCAATTTACCCGGTTGCGGTATGAAACGGTTTTTACCCTGGTAACATCAATCGTTATGATCGGGATCGCCTTAAAAATCATTGTATCAGGTGGCCTCAATCTAATGGATATCCACCGACATTTCGTTCCCAAAGCAATTGCCTTTTGGGGGGCTGTTATCGCCTCAGTTATCATGCTGGTCGTCTGGTACCTGAACCGTAAAGCTGGGCGCAAACTCAAAAATGCTGCTTTAATTGCTTCTTCCAAAGATAGTCTGGGAGATGCCTTGACTAGTATTGGTACAGCAATCTCGATCCTAGGGGCCCAGCTTTTTTACCTCACCTGGCTTGATGGTGCTGCCAGTATTGTTGTCGGATTATTCATCCTCTATGCTGGAGGTAATATTTTTATTGAAAGCAGCCTCAACTTGGTTGATTACTTTGATCCCAAAACTGAAGCTGAATTTCGTCGCGAAATCAGTCAGCTTCCTGAAGTCCATGCGATCGAAGAACTTAAAGCCCACTATAACGGTAACCTGGTCACACTGGATGTAGTTGTGGTTGTGGCCGCCGATATGTCCGTACTAGATTCGTATCGTTTGGGCGAATATATTGAACGAATGATGGGACGTAAGTTTGGAATTATTGATACTGATGTCTCCTTCATCCCAGATACCCAAGAAAACATCAAGAAAGGAACGCGTCGTGGCAAAAAAAGAAAAAAACGTAAATACTGAAATCTCTCCTGAACAAATGAAAGAACAGCACCGCGTTGACCACGTAGTGCAGCTGATCAAGAACCGTTATCAAACAACCAAAGAAGAATATGAAGCTGCCCACCAAGAAACAGCCTCAGTTGAGCAAAATTACGGGCAAAATGCCAAGATTAATACTTATGAAATAGACGACCAAATGGAAACCAACGCTGAAGTGCAACAGCAAAAAGCCCTCGTGTCTAAAAATATTTTGGCTGAAAACATCCTCAAAGACCAGTTACAGGTGCTACAAACCCTCTCTGACTCGCCATATTTCGGACGTATTGATATCCAAGAAGATGACGATCAACCAGAAACCCTATACATTGGAACTGCTTCGTTCATTGATTCTGACAATAACTTTCTTGTTTATGATTGGCGAGCACCAATCGCCAGCATTTACTATAACGGAACTCTAGGGCCTGTTACTTATCAAACTCCAATGGGAACACAAAAAGCTGACCTCCTTAAAAAACGCCAATTCAAAATCAAGCATGGGACTATTCAACACATGTTTGATACCAATGAAACAGTCGGTGACGATATCTTGCAAGCTGTTTTGGGAGAGCACAGTACCGCTTATATGCAAAACATCGTTGCCACTATTCAAAAGGAACAAAATGCGATTATCCGCGACACCGAAAGTGACCTGCTCTTGGTTCAGGGGGTAGCTGGATCTGGCAAAACCTCAACCATCCTCCAGCGAATTGCTTTTCTCCTCTATCATAGTCGTCAAGAGCTCAACGCTGACCAGATTGTTCTCTTCTCTCCCAATCTGCTCTTTAGTAACTATATTTCAGCTGTTTTGCCTAGTCTGGGAGAACGTAACATGCGCCAGGTTACCTTGGCAGAATTTTTTGGACAACGACTCCAGGGACTGCACGTTGAAACGCTGTTTAGTCGTTATGAATCCCAGCAAAGGGCTGTTGCAGACGATGATTGGCATTCTGCAAAGAGTGATCCAGCGATTATGCAGGCCGTCAAGCAGTATTACCAGCAACTAACTGTATCCCAACTACAGTTCACCGCACTCAGTCTTGGTAGCGAAGAAGTTATCAGTGAAAATGAACTCCGCGAACTATACCTAGCACAACCAGCCACCATGCGTCCCAGTCAAAAGATTCGGCGTATGCAAAAGTACCTGCATAAAAAAATCTCTGCTATTATCGCTACTGCGGCTAACAGTGACCAGATCCAAGCCGAAGTTGCCAGTCTGACCAATGAAGAATACCATGATTTGATGGGACGACATGAAATCAATCAGGATATCCCTGATGTGGCAACTTATCTGGGCCAAAAGTTAGCTGAGCAGCACTACGCTCCGATTGTAGATGGAATCTACAATGCCTTTTTCGTGGATTTTTATGCACAATACCAAGCTTTCCTCCGGTCCTATTTACCCGCTGCAGTGCCCGCTTTTAGTCACCGCTTGGAGTTTCATCAGATTGCGCTTGATGATTGCGCTCCGCTCTTGTTACTACGTGATTTACTGACCGAAGGCGGTCAAAATAGGTCAATTCAGCATTTGTTTGTCGATGAAATGCAGGACTACACCCCTACTCAGTTGCTCTATTTGCAACACAGCTTCCCTAAAGCCAAGCTCACTCTTCTTGGTGATAGCGAGCAAGCTTTGTTCAACCCAATGCAGGCTCCTAAAGAACTTCTGACAACGTTAGCCCAAAATCTAAATGCCAAAAATCCTCGTATCGTCCAGCTTAATAAGAGCTATCGGTCCACCCAGGAAATCACCAACTTCATGAAAGACCTCTTACCTGATGGGGATGAGATTCAGTCATTTACTCGCCATGGTGACCTGCCTGAGCTGATTATTACCCCTGATAAAGTGCGCGGGTTAACGGTTCTTCAGGCTGAGTTGAACAAAATAGTCAGCGATGAGCAAGTAGTCGCCCTCATTACCAAAAATAAAACTGAAGCAACAACGCTTTATCAGCGACTTCGCCGCGGATTACCTGTAACTCTTTTGGATAATGCCGATCGTTCATTACCAGAAAGCGGCGTCGTAATCTTGCCTATATATCTCGCCAAAGGCTTAGAATTTGATGACGTAGTAGCATTTGATATCTCGCGTGATAATTATCCAGATACTACTGCTGGGATTCTTTACACGATTTGTTCCCGTGCAATGCACCGTCTCAAACTAATCGTTTGTGGTCAACCTAGTCCGTTATTGACGCAAATAGCTCCAGAGCATTACCAAATTAAACGTTCGTTAACTTCATAGTTAAGATCCTATATCTCAAACATTGACCTGTGATATACTATTAATACTGTTTACAGGTCATATGCCACTTTAGCTCAGGAGGTAGAGCGCCACCATGGTAAGGTGGAGGTCGTCGGTTCAAGTCCGATAAGTGGCTTTTAAAATCCTTTTATATCAACGTTTATGGCGTCTTTGGTTGCAATTTGGTTGCAATTTATAAGGCGCCTAATTTTTTTATGATTAGATTATCGTTTTTAGCCTTGTATTCATCAATCAAATAGCTATATGTGTTTAGAGTGGTGGTTACATTGCTATGACCTAGACGCTTACTAATGGCGTATATGTCTACCCCTTGACCAATTAAATATGCAACATGAACATGGCGCAGACTATGAAAGGTGAAATAGTTCTTATTGATCCCAACACTAGCCAATGTCTTATCAATCATCTTATTTAATGCATTGCTAGTAGGTATTTCACCCAGTATGTTTTGAAAGACCATAACCGAATGATTAGCCCTTAAATCAATAAGTTTGTCTAACAACTCTCTATTAACTGGAATTGTCCTGTTACTGGATGCATTCTTAGTTGGTTTAACTTTCTTTCTCATATCATCCCAAGACTTAGTAATTGAGATGGTACCATGCATAAAATCAATATCAGACCAAGTCAAGGCTTGAATTTCACTCTTACGCATCCCTGTATAAATAGCAGTTAGGATCATGTAAGGTGATACGGATTGACCCCCAAGACGACTAACAACGGCATCCTTGAAAGTAGTTAGTTCGCTAGTCGTTAGATATTCCGGTTTACGTTCTCTAGCCTTATTTGCTACTAGTTGAACCCTGTTAGTAAAATCTTTGCTAATAAGATCATCATCTATGGCATATCCAATGCATGACCGAATATGACCATGTACTTTTTTTACGCTTTCCATAGCATGGTTTGAACCGTACCAATTAATAAATTGCTGGTAATCAGAGCGCCTAATGTCTTTTAGCATCTTATCCTTGAAATACTTATTTATAACTTCTAGGGTACTAGCATATTTTAGCCGGGTATTATCAGCTAACGATGCTTGTTTATATGTCTCATACCAACGTTTAAAATAATCAGCCAAGCTAATATCCCTTAGATTAAGATTGATTTGGTTTAGTTCTCTTTCTAACTCATTAGCGGACGCAACGGCATCTTTTTTACGTTTGAACTTGCCCGCAGATTTACCCCGCCGTTTGTGATCCTTATCATAATAATAAACATAGCTCCTATATAAGCCGTCTTTCTCTTTTCTAATTGATATACTCATTTAATCTCAGTCCTTTTTTGATGACCGGCTACCAATACGACCATTTAAAGGATTGGATAAGGTTAATCTTTCTCTAGTTCATCAGCTATGAGGCTAGCAAAAGCTTTTTCATTATCATCAAGGTCAAGTTCTAAATAATCATCATATATAACCTTTTGGATGGCAGTTAAAGCACTCCCAGCCTTTTTATCACCATTGTAAGCATACAAGGATAATTTAAAAAGTTCCTCTATGTCAGTAACAAGATCACCCATAACACGAACGTTATCAATAGAGTTAATCAGCTTTTTATTTTTTTCAACGTCAGTCGGGTTAAAATGGTGAGACGTATTTAAAAATTGACATATTTCATAAAAAGACCTTGGAGACATATCTCTTAAAAAATTAGCGTAGCTTTTACTATCCTTTTTTTGTAAATCTGATAAATTGTCTAAAAAATCACCAAAAGGATCACTAGCATTATAAGAACTAGCCCTTATTTCTGAAGTACCTTGTATGTATCCAATAGAGACGCCAAAAAAATCAGCAAGTTTTGACCAATTCTCTATTTTAGGCTTTCTCTTTTCTGTTTCATATCTAGACAGCGTAGCGGATGAAATTCCAATTTTATTACTTAAATCTCTGAGTGATAATCCTTTTTCTTTTCTCAGCTCTTTTATTCTATTCATAAAAAGAATACCTCCTCATATTTGAATTATCATACAAAAGATACCAAAAGGCAACAAAAGTCTTGACTGTTGCCAAAAGGTAAATTATATTATGGTTGTTGCCAAAAGGTAATAGACTAATTTTAAAGCGAGGTGATCCTATGGAACTAATGAACCTGAGACAAGTTAGAGATTTACTAGGTTTTAAATCGTATAAGCCAATTCATAAGCTCATAGAAGATGGCTTGCCGGTTGTAACTATTGGCAAACGTCAGTATATCGAAAAAGACGAGTTGCAACAGTTCATCAAGAGCCAAACGCAAATTAAATAAGGAGATGATACAGGATGCAAGCAGTCAAAATGCAATTACCGGACGACCTGAGAGAAGCAGTTACCGACTTAGCCCGAACCGCTTTAATGGTTGCTATCACTGAGACCAGGAACAACCAACAAGCGCCCGGGTATCTCAAGGCAACAGAAGCAAGTAAATATCTAGGTGTTTCAAGATCTACCTTTTATGACTGGATCAAGAAGCACGGCATCCCAACAGTAGAAATAGACGGGGTTAAAAGATACAGCAGAAAATCCCTTGATGACTTCATGACGCAATATGAACACTAAAAAATAGACCGGCTACCAATAGGGCTATTTAAAGACTGGAGATTTCAAAAATGATGGATGATCAAGAACGAATTTCAGACGAATTGCAACTATTCTCAATCAGTTTGCATGCTTTAACCGAATTGGCGGGGCAAGTCCTATCATGCAAGGATGATCCCGACCAAAGAGCTTATTTTTTAAATTACAGCTTGCCTAAAATGCTAGACAGTATGCAATGCTTATCATCCCGACTGGATGATATTAGTGCATTTATCAAGGAGGGAAAACTTAATGATTGAATTGCTATTGATGATCTTAGCAATATTTTTCTTTGCTTATGCAAACTACCTGATAGCATCGATTGTGCTATTTTTCCTGGTTGCTTTCTTAAATATTCGATTGCTAGGAGGTTTCAAATATGGGAATGACGGACAAGGAACTAAAAGAACTAATTAATACACTTTTTGACTATGTTTTTTATGATGCAAGACCAATAAAAAAGACAGGAGATAGGAAAAATGACTAATATTGATGAACTCATAGAAAAAGTTATCCAGGTTAAAGCTCTAGCCGGCGGACTAACCAACACCATTACAGATATTAACGAGACGGGTAATCTCAAAAAATATGAGTTTGAACGGCAATATGAATTTATGTTTGCCGTTCTCTCAACAATAATTTCAGCATCAAGTTACTTAATTGATGAATTAGAGCAAACAAAAACCCCGGCAACAACGACCAAGAAGCACCGGGGGAACAATTAGAGATATATAAATAATTGTTTGCTCTTATTTTAGCAAAAATAGGAGGTTTACAACATGACAATTCCTAACGAGATGAAAGAAGTTAACCGCTGGTGTATCTATGTTTTAGGACA
>HHCFJ05602__coassemble_325_pt1 | contig 35420 bp, 39 predicted proteins | sample HHCFJ05602__metabat2_low_PE_014 | metagenome-assembled genome bin HHCFJ05602
TTGATGACGTAGCGGGTGTGACGCTAGTTAGTGCCTCTACTTTAGACAGTGAAGTTAGTGGCAACACTAAGACTGAACAAGCTGCTTCAGTTGGTGCTGTTGTTGCAAAGCGTGCTCAAGATAAGGGTATCGAACAAGTTGTATTTGACCGTGGTGGATACCTGTACCATGGACGTGTTCAAGCTTTAGCCGAAGCTGCACGTGAAAATGGTTTACAATTCTAGGAAAGGGAGGAAATAACATTTATGGCTTTTATCGATCCAACTCAATTAGAATTAGAAGATCGTGTTGTAGCAATCAACCGTGTTACTAAAGTTGTAAAAGGTGGACGTCGTCTTCGTTTTGCTGCTTTAGTTGTTGTCGGCGACCACAATGGCCACGTTGGCTTTGGTACTGGTAAAGCTCAAGAAGTTCCAGAAGCTATTCGTAAAGCTGTTGACGCTGCTCGTAAGAACTTAATCGAAGTTCCGGTTGTTGGAACTACTCTTCCTCACGAAATCATCGGTCAACACAGCGGTAGTCGCATCTTGTTGAAGCCAGCTATTGCCGGTTCTGGGGTTGCTGCTGGTGGTGCCGTACGTGCCATCATGGAACTTGCTGGTATTGACGATGTGACAAGTAAGTCATTAGGTTCAAACACACCAGTTAACGTAGTCCGTGCTACAATGGATGGTTTGTTGCGTATGAAGAGTGCAGAAGAAGTTGCCCAATTACGTGGTGTTTCTGTACAACACTTAGCTGAATAAGGAGGACAAAAATTATGGCTCAATTAAAAGTTACATTAATTCGTTCTGTCATTGGACGTCCTCAAAATCAACGCGAAATTGTTAAAGGTTTAGGCCTTGGCCGCATTAATAGTTCAGTTGTTGTTCCTGACAACGCAGCTATGCGCGGAGCAATTACAAAGATCAATCATTTAGTGGACGTTAAATTGGCTGACTAAAGTCAAGATAAGTTAATGAGGAGGTGCCAACCCTAATGAAATTACATGAATTAAAGCCAAGTGAAGGCTCACGTAAAGTACGCAACCGCGTAGGTCGTGGTACTTCATCCGGTAATGGTAAGACTGCAGGCCGTGGTCAAAAGGGTCAAAAGGCTCGTGGCAAGGTTCGTCTTGGTTTCGAAGGTGGCCAAATGCCATTATTCCGCCGGATGCCAAAACGTGGTTTCAACAACATTAACCGTAAAGAATATGCTGTTGTAAACCTTACTGAATTAAACAAATTTGAAGATGGTGCTGTTGTTTCTGTTGCAGAATTAACTGAAGCAGGCATCGTTAAGAATCTCAAAGATGGGATCAAGATTCTTGGTAATGGTGAATTGAACAAGAAGTTAACTGTTAAAGCTAACAAGTTCTCTGCATCTGCTAAGGAAGCGATCGAAGCAAAAGGCGGTCAAGCTGAGGTGATTTAATTGCTTAAGACAATGAAGAACGCCTTTACTGTAAAAGAGATTCGCAATAAAATCTTATTTACTTTAGGTGTCTTGATTGTATTTCGCTTAGGCACTTATATCACTGTCCCTGGGATCAACGCTAAAGCTCTGCAAAGTGTTGCGTCTTCAGGGTTAATTAGTATATTGAACACTTTCAGTGGTGGTGGATTGACTAACTATTCCATCTTGGCAATGGGGGTTTCACCATATATTACTGCACAAATTGTAATCCAATTATTACAAATGGACATTGTGCCGAAGTATGTGGAGTGGAGCAAACAAGGTGAAGTTGGTCGGCGTAAGCTTAATCAGCATACGCGGATCCTGACGATTGTCCTTGCGTTTATACAATCAATTGGTGTTACAGCAGGGTTTAATTTTTTGAGTTCATTAAACCTTGTGGAAAATCCAAGTATTCAAACCTATGTCAGCATTGGTTTGATTTTAACGGGGGGTACAATGTTTACCGCCTGGCTTGGTGACATGATTACAGATCGTGGGATTGGTAATGGAGTTTCCATTATCATCATGGCTGGTATCTTAGCTCGGGTTCCTACTGGAATTCAGCAAATTTACCAAGAACAATTTGGAAGTGCAAGTGATTTGGTTCAGCCACTGCTATACTGTGGCCTCTTATTGGTAGTAATCCTCATCATCGTAACTTTTGTTACGTTTGTTGAACAAGCTGCTTATAAGATTCCTATTCAGTATACGCGGCGGATGGCTGGAGCATCTGATAGCTCATATCTGCCATTAAAGATCAATGTTGCTGGGGTTATCCCAGTTATCTTTGCTAGTTCGTTTATTGCTACGCCCCAAGCAATCCTAATGGTTTTCACGCAAAATCATTCTGAAGATACATGGTATAAGATCATGACCAATCTGTTTTCAATGCAGACGACAGCAGGGATGATTTTATATACAGTATTGATTGTTGGTTTTACTTTCTTCTACGCTTTTGTTCAGGTAAACCCTGAGAAGCTAGCAGAAAATTTACAAAAACAGGGAAGTTATATTCCATCTGTGTGGCCAGGACGGGAAACACAAAATTATGTTTCTAGTCTATTGATCCGACTAAGTTCGGTTGGGTCACTTTACTTGGGCTTAGTATCGTTGATTCCGTTAGTCTCCAGCAATGTTTGGGGATTGAATGAATCAATCGGACTAGGTGGTACCAGTTTACTAATTGTTGTTGGGGTTACAATCCAAACAATCAATCAGTTAAACGGGATGATGATGAAACAAGAATACGTTGGCTTCATCAGAGAATAATTTATCTATTTAATACGGGAAATAAGTAGTAGTACCTTATTTCCCGTATTTTCTTTAGATGAAAAACTTAAAGTACGGTATAATGATAATCGTATAAATATTTGAGGAGGAGTCATTACTATGGCTTTACAGTTAATGTTAATGGGCTTGCCAGGTGCTGGTAAGGGGACCCAAGCAGAACAGATTGTTGATGAGTACAAGATTCCACATATTTCAACTGGGGATATCTTCCGGGCAGCAATCAAGAATCAAACCCCAATGGGTGTTGAAGCTAAGAAATATATCGACAAGGGCGAATTGGTGCCGGATGATGTGGTTAACGGGATTGTGAAAGAACGTTTAGGCCAAGACGATGTTCAAAACGGCTACATGTTAGATGGCTTTCCAAGAAACATGGTTCAAGCACGAGCATTAAAGGAATTTAGTGCTGAACTTGGTCAACCATTGAACTGTGTGATCAATATTCACGTAGATCCTGAATCACTGATGGAACGTTTGACGGGACGCTTTATTTGCAAGAACTGTGGTGCTACATACCATAAGGTTTTCAACCCAACTAAAGTTGAAGGCACTTGTGATCGTTGTGGTGGTCATGAATTCTTCCAACGGGACGATGACAAGCCGGAAACAGTTGAGAACCGTTTGAAGGTTAACATTGAAATGAATACACCTTTACTCGATTTCTACCGTGAAGAAGGTATTTTACACGAAGTAAACGGAAATCAACCAATCGAAAAGGTTTTCGCTGATATTAAACAAATTTTAGATGCAATTAAGTAGCTAAAGGCTTACAATGAAGTTGTCGCTTTGCGGCAACTTTTTTTATGGAAATTTTTATTGAAAACAAATCCTTGCTAAGCACTTTAGAATATGATAGTATTATCAAGGTTTATCTTTTCAATAGGATTAGTTCGCGCTTTTTTGCGTTCATCCTGCGGAAAAAGGTGGGACTCCGTGAAGCTTCTCACATTTTTACGTGTAAAGTTTTCAAACCAAAATTTAAGGAGGTACTTTTACGTGGCGAAAGATGATGTGATTGAAATTGAAGGTAAAGTAAAAGAAACTTTACCAAATGCGATGTTCAAAGTTGAGCTCGAAAATGGTCACGAGATTTTAGCGCATGTTTCTGGGAAGATCAGAATGCACTACATTCGGATTTTACCTGGTGACAAGGTAACGGTTGAAATGTCACCATACGACTTAACTAAGGGTCGCATTACCTATCGCTTTAAATAGATTGTACTTCAAGTAAATATAGGAGGTATAATTCATGAAAGTAAGACCATCAGTTAAACCAATGTGCGAAAACTGCAAGGTCATTAAGCGCAAGGGTCGCGTAATGGTTATCTGCAGCAATCCTAAGCACAAACAACGTCAAGGCTAATTTTTAAGGAGGTGAATTTTAAATGGCTCGTATCGCAGGTGTCGACTTACCACGTGACAAGCGTATCGTAATCGGCTTAACATATATTTTTGGTATCGGTAATACAACAGCTCAAAAGATTTTGGCTGATGCCGGTGTTTCAGAAGATATCCGTGTTCGTGACTTGACTCCAGATCAAGAAGACAAGATCCGTGAACAAGTTGATAACTACAAGGTTGAAGGTGACCTTCGTCGTGAAGTTTCCTTGAACATTAAGCGTCTTTCTGAAATCGGTTCTTACCGTGGCCTTCGTCACCGTCGTCATTTACCAGTTCGTGGTCAAAACACGAAGAACAATGCGCGGACTCGTAAAGGCCCAGCAGTTGCTATTGCTGGTAAAAAAGGTTAATAAATAAATTAAAATAAAGGAGGTTAGTCAAATTCATGGCTGTTAAGAAATCACGTAAGCGCCGTGTGAAGAAGCATATTGAAGCCGGCGTTGCACACATTCACTCAACATTTAACAACACACTTGTTATGATCACTGACGTTCATGGTAACGCCGTTGCATGGTCATCAGCTGGTTCCTTAGGCTTCAAGGGTAGCCGTAAGTCTACTCCATTTGCTGCCCAAATGGCTTCTGAAGCTGCTGCAAAGGTTGCAATGGAAAACGGTATGAAGACTGTTGAAGTTGCTGTTAAGGGTCCTGGTTCAGGTCGTGAAGCTGCTATTCGTGCACTTCAAACTACAGGTCTCGAAGTTACATCTATCAAGGATGTTACACCAGTTCCTCATAATGGATGTCGTCCTCCAAAGCGTCGGCGTGTTTAATGTGGAACTTTGAAGCTTGCCTTCACAGTGTTGAAACCATGTTACTACACGTTACGTTTTGAAAGGGGTAAAGATAAGAATGATCGAATTTGAAAAACCAAAAATTCATAAGATTGAAGAAAATGATGGCTACGGCAAGTTTGTTATCGAACCGCTTGAACGTGGGTATGGTACAACTTTAGGTAACTCTTTACGCCGGGTCTTATTATCTTCATTGCCAGGTGCTGCTATTACTGATATCCAAATCGATGGGGTTCTCCATGAATTCTCTACCGTCGAAGGTGTTCTAGAAGATGTTACTCAAATCATCTTGAACTTAAAGAAGGTTGCATTGGGTATCAAGTCAGATGATCGTGTATCCTTAGAGATTGATGTTGTTGGTCCAATGGAAGTAACTGCCGGTGATATCCAAGGTAGTGCCGACGTTGAAATCTTCAACCCAGATCAATATATTTGTACTGTGGCTGATGGAGCTTCATTCCATGTTCGGATGACCGCTAACACGGGTCGTGGTTACGTTTCTGCAAAGGAAAACAAAGAAATGGCTGATGATATGCCAATCGGTGTTTTACCAATCGATTCGATTTATACCCCGATCGAACGCGTGAACTACCAAGTTGAAAAAACACGTGTTGGTCAAAAGAACGATTACGATAAGTTGACCTTAGATGTTTGGACTAACAAGTCCATCACACCTAGTGAAGCTGTTAGCTTATCCGCAAAAGTCTTAACTGAACACTTGAGTTTGTTTGTTAACCTGACTGAAGAAGCAATGAATGCTGAAATGATGGTTGTAACTGAAGAAACTCACAAAGAAAAGATGCTTGAGATGACAATTGAAGAGCTTGATCTCTCTGTTCGTTCATACAACTGCTTGAAGCGTGCAGGTATCAATACTGTTCAAGAGTTAACTAATAAGACTGAAGCAGATATGATGAAGGTTAGAAACCTTGGTCGCAAGTCTTTGGATGAAGTTAAGGAAAAATTAGCAAACCTTGGTTTATCATTACGCCAAGATGACTAAACATTATCAGAAATAAAGGAGGGAAACATTCATGGCATACCGCAAATTAGGTCGGACAAGCGAACACCGTAAGGCAATGTTACGCAATTTGACTACTGATTTGATTGTTAACGAAAAGATCGTTACTACTGAACAACGTGCTAAAGAAGTACGTAAATTTGCTGACAAGATGATCACTTTAGGTAAGAAGGGTGACTTGGCTGCTCGCCGGCGCGCTGCTGCTTTCATGATGAACGTTATTGCTGACGTTAAGGAAAACGGTGACGACGTAGTTATCCAAACTGCTTTACAAAAGTTATTTGATGATCTTGCACCACGTTTTGCTGAACGTAACGGTGGTTACACTCGGATCTTAAAGATGGACAAGCGTCGGGGCGATGCTGCTCAAATGGTTGTTCTTGAATTGGTTGACTAATTCGTTAACTGGTATTAATTGAATATATTCAATTAACAAAGTGTCACTTTTATAATGATAAATGGGCGTTAGGATGTTGGTTACAACCTTTACCTAGTCTAGCTCAGAGTACGTCGTCCTTGAGGCGGGGGAACTTTCATTATAAAAAGTGATTTTTTTGTTTTATAGGCATTAAAATGATCGATATGATGATTTTAATGCCTTTTTCTTGTGTTTAAGACTATGGTATATTAGAGACATTAGTAACGAGAAGGGATGTTGTAACGATGGGTAAGATCATTGAGGTTAAGGACTTGATCTTCCATTATCCTGACCAAAAAGAACCACTCTTTGACCAGCTGTCGTTGAGTATTGAACGAGGACAATGGGTAGCGATTATTGGTCACAATGGTAGTGGCAAGAGTACCCTTGTACGGATAATCGATGGTCTTTTAGCACCACAAGCCGGCACGATCTTTGTTGATGGAATGCCAGTGACACCAGAGAATATTTGGCAAATTAGGGAGAAGATCGGGATGGTCTTTCAAAATCCAGACAATCAGTTTGTCAGCGCTGATGTCGAAGGCGATGTTGCATTCGGGATGGAAAATCTAGGTCTTGACCGCGATGTGATGAAGTACCGTGTAGACCAGGCACTGCGCAAGGTGAATATGGAGGACTTCAAAGGCCATGATCCATCACGTTTATCTGGGGGGCAAAAGCAGCGAGTAGCCATTGCTGGTGTTTTGACCCTGCGTCCAGATGTTATTATCTTTGACGAGGCAACGAGTATGCTTGATCCGGAAGGACGCCAGGATATTATCAAGTTGATGACCAAATTGCACAAGAAAGGTTACACTCTAATCTCAATTACCCATAATATTGATGAGGCCGCTATGGCAGACAGGGTTTGTGTAATTGACGATGGGAAGATAGCTGCTGATAGCAGTCCAGCAGAGATTTTTGCACAAGAAAAAGAGTTAATAGCAATGGGGTTAGATGTTCCATATTCAGAACGTCTTAAGGATGAGTTGCTTCACAATGGGATTGAGGTCCCACACGAATATCTCACTGAGAAGGGAATGGTTGACTGGCTATGCAAATTACATTCGAAAAATTAGGTTTTACCTATCAACCAGGAACCCCGTTAGCATTTACAGCTTTAAAGGACGTTTCTTTCACGATTGCGGAACATAGCTACACAGCAATTGTCGGGCATACTGGAAGTGGTAAATCTACTCTTATTCAACACCTGAATGGTTTACTGAAACCAACAACAGGAACAGTACAAATCGGTGAGCAAGTGATTACAAGTGCAACTAGTAATAAGGACCTGAATAAATTGCGACGGAAAGTAGGCTATGTTTTTCAATTTCCCGAAGCCCAATTGTTTGAAGAAACAGTCTTAAAAGACATTGAATTCGCTCCGCTGAACTTTGGATATAGTCCTGAGGAAGCACGACAAATAGCAATTGAGCAGGCCCAAGCTGTACAACTACCGACAGACGTTTGGGAGAAATCTCCGTTTGAGCTTTCTGGGGGGCAGATGCGGCGGGTAGCCATTGCGGGAATTTTAGCAATGAAGCCCGAAGTTCTGGTTCTGGATGAACCAACGGCCGGTTTAGATCCCCAAGGTGGCCGTGAAATTATGAGTTTATTTCAACGGTTACATCAAGAACAGGGCTTAACTATTGTATTGGTCACCCACAACATGAATGATGTGGCTGACTATGCTGATCATGTTGTAGTGCTGGAAAAAGGAACAGTTGTTGGAGACGGGCAACCACGGGAAATTTTTGCCGATCCACAGTGGTTGACGGATCATCATTTAGGTCTTCCACAGACAACGGCTTTTGCATATCAACTACAACAACGAGGGTTTGTCTTTACCGAAGTACCCTTAACTGAAAAGCAACTAGCACATGAGTTAGCTATGATGCTCAAAGGAGGGAATAACCAATGAATAAACTCCTTTTAGGGCGGTACATTCACGCTGATTCGTTCGTTCATAAATTGGATGCACGCGCAAAGCTATTTTTGAGTTTTTATTTCATAGTGATCATCTTTTTATGTAACAACTGGCAAACGTATACTTTATTAGGGATTTTAACCTTAGTTAGTGTGGTATGTTCCAAGATAAAATTGAAGTTTTTCTGGGATGGGATTCGCCCCTTAGTATGGTTGATCATCTTTACGGTCGTATTGCAACTATTCTTCTCCAGTGGTGGTCATGTTTACTGGCAGTGGGGAATTTTTAGAATCACTAGCTTGGGGATTGAAAATGCAATCTATATTTTTTGTCGGTTTGTCCTGATTGTATGTATGTCAACTTTGCTGACTTTGACGACACCGCCATTACAGATTGCTGACGGGATGGAGGCTTTGATGAAGCCATTAAAGAAAGTAAAAGTCCCGGTTGATGAGATTGCTTTGATGTTGTCAATAGCACTACGGTTTGTCCCGACCCTGATGGATGAGACAACGAAAATCATGAATGCCCAACGATCACGGGGGGTTAACTTTGAGGAAGGTAACTTATGGCATCGTGCTAAGATGCTGGTTCCGTTATTGATTCCGTTATTCGTTAGTTCATTTAATCGGGCAGAAGATTTAGCGATTGCGATGGAAGCACGGGGGTATCGTGGTGGTTCGCATCGCACTAAGTATCGGCAGCAAGTATGGCACCGCAATGATACGCTTGTGATGATTATTTTTGCGGTAGTGACAGGCTTGTTGATCTATTTACGTAAATAACGGGTAGAGGAGGAGAGCTGTGACTCAAAGATATAAGGTAACCATCGCGTATGATGGAACTAATTTTGCTGGTTTTCAAAAACAACCCCAGCAGCGTACGGTGCAATCTGTTATCGAAGATGCACTGAACAAGATGAATAAGACGGACGAACATATTTTCATTGTTGGTTCCGGGAGAACTGATGCAGGTGTCCATGCTTTAGCTCAGGTAATTCACTTTGATTTTCCCCATGATATTCCAGCTCTGGGGATGAAACGAGGACTTAACAGTATGTTACCTTTGGATCTAGAAGTTAAAGACTGTGAAATAGTTGACGATAGTTTTCATGCTCGGTTCAGTACTCATGGTAAACGGTATATGTATCGGGTAAGTCGGGGCGAGTTTGTTAATCCGTTTAAGCGATTTTATACGGCCCATTACAAGTATCCGTTAGATATTGATAAAATTCGTGCTGCATTGCCAGATGTTGTAGGGACACATGATTTTACTAGCTTTGTAGCAGCTGGTAGTCAGGCCCGCGATCATGTTCGGACAATTTATGAGGCAACAGTTCGAGAAGATCTGACTAACGATGAAGTAATATTTGAATTCTATGGGAATGGCTTTTTGTATAATCAGGTGCGAATTATGGTAGCAGCCCTGTTAGAAATTGGGCGGGGGCAACGACCGGTCCATGATTTTTTACGGTTATACGAAGTGAAAAATCGCAAAGAATGTTATCGTACTGCTCCAGCTAGTGGGTTATATTTGAAAGAAGTAGTATATAATCAACCGCAATAAGCAGAAAACATTACAATTATTTCGTGAATTGTAATTGACTTAGATACTGAAAGTAAGTATTATAGTACTTGGTATTGTTTGCCCCACAGTAAGCCCCGTTAACCTTATTGTTTGTCAAACATGCATTAAAAATGGAGGAAATAAACGTGCGTACAACATATATTGCAAAACCAGGCGAAGTAGAACGTAAATGGTATGTAGTTGATGCCACTGATGTATCTTTAGGTCGTTTAGCATCACAAGTTGCTGCTATTTTACGTGGTAAGAACAAGCCAACATTCACACCTCATGTTGATACTGGTGACAATGTTATCATTATCAATGCAGAAAAGGTTGCTTTAACAGGTCACAAGGCTGCTAAGAAGCTTTACTACTTCCACTCAGATTATCCTGGTGGATTTAAGAAGATCAAGGCTGGCGATATGCGGAATGACAAGCCAGAACGCTTGATTGAATTAGCAGTTAAGAACATGCTTCCAAAGAACTCTCTTGGTCGCAAGATGATTAAGAAGATGCATGTATACCGTGGTGCAGAACACAAGCATGCTGCACAACAACCAGAAGCATTGGACATCAACAAGTTAATCTAATAACATAGGAGGAAAATGATTTGGCACAAGTACAATATTTCGGCACAGGTCGTCGTAAGCATTCCGTTGCTCGTGTTCGTTTAGTACCAGGTTCTGGTAAGATCACTATGAACGGCAAACCTGCTGAAGAATACATTCCATATGAAAACTTACGCGCAGTTATGATGCAACCATTCGACGTTACTGAAACAAACGGTTCATACGATGTTTTAGTAAATGTTAACGGCGGTGGCTTCTCTGGCCAAGCTGGTGCAACTCGTCATGGTATTGCACGTGCATTACTTACTGTTGATCCTGACTTCCGTGGCGTATTAAAGCGCGCTGGTCTCTTAACTCGTGACCCACGGATGAAGGAACGTAAGAAGCCAGGTCTCAAGAAGGCTCGTAAGGCTTCCCAATTCTCAAAGCGTTAATCAGATTTCTGGTTACACTTTCCAAGCATCAGCATTTGCTGGTGCTTTTTTATTGTAAAAATTAAAAGCCCGGATAAAAAGTGAAGAGAAAATAATCTTTGTGTAATCCGCTTGTACTTAGCACTTAGACTTACGGGTGATTTTCCCGTCATTTAAACTATGGGAAATAATAAAAAGACTGGAAAATAGTTTTCCAGCCTTTTTTAGTATATATTTAGTCTTTAATATTAGCAGTAACAACAGCAGCAAACTTAACAAATAAACGTTGGTAAAGATTGAGCCGATGCAATTGTTCTAGTTGTTCCTTTTTTTTGAGCATGAAATCAAACATCCCCACAATGTACTTTTGGTACAGACGAGTATGAGTGATCCAAGCATGGAAGCGCGGCGAAACTTTCGATAAACTAAAGATTGCCAGTAAGAAGAAAGGAACTTGAGGAATGACTGGCAAAAGTAGACCAATAATTCCACATGTAAAGCCAAGAACAGCTAACAATAACCAAAAAAACTTAGCAATATTTTTCGTCATAAAAGCCCCTTTCTTACAAAACAGAACTTAACTACTACTTCTTGTTGTCATTATACCATAGGACCCAAGAATAGTCCGTTTATGAATTTATTAAGAAAGAGTGCTAAAATAAACAACTATAAATAACTTTAATAATTAGTAAAAGAGGCGTTTTTAGATGTTAGACAATATGATTCTCAAACAAGTGATGAAGCGGTCATTTACTATCCCTATTGAAGTGACCTATGCTAACGGTAAAACGGAACGGTACGGGAAAGGAACACCTGAGGTTAAAGTTAAATTTAATCAGAAGATTGCTCTGAAAGACCTGCGAAAGAATGCATCCATCACACTGGGAGAAGCATATATGGATAAAGCTATCGAAGTCGAAGGCTCATTGCAAAAGCTCATTGCATCAGCATATGCATCAGCTGATAGTTTTTTAAACAATAAAAAGTTCAAGCGTTTTTTGCCCCACCAAAGTCACGATGAGGCTGAAACTAAGCATGATGTGCAAACACACTATGACATTGGCAATGATTTTTATCGTTTGTGGCTTGACCCAACAATGACCTATTCTTGTGCGTATTTTGAAAAGCCCACTGATAGTTTAGAACAAGCCCAGGAAAATAAGGTACATCACATCATCAATAAATTGAATCCGCAACCTGGAAAGACCTTGTTAGATATAGGCTGTGGTTGGGGAACGCTGATTTTAGCGGCAGCACAAGAATATGGGCTAAATGTATGTGGAATCACTCTTAGTCAAGAGCAATATGAGTTTGTTAACAAGCGGATAAAGGAATTGGGCTTAGAACATCAAGCGCAAGTAATTTTGACTGATTATCGTGAATTAGATCATGTTCCTTTCGATTACATCACTAGTGTGGGGATGTTTGAACATGTTGGTCAAGAAGATCTCGGCCAATATTTTCGAACTGTAGCTTCATTATTGAAGGATGATGGGACGGCATTGATTCACGGAATTACGCGGCAACAAGGGGGAGCTTATAATGGATGGATCAATAAATATATTTTCCCCGGTGGCTATATCCCTGGTTTGCAAGAAAATATTCAACACATCTTGGATGCAGAGATGCAGCTGGCCGATATTGAAATGTTGCGACGTCATTACCAAAAAACATTAGAGATCTGGGATGCTAACTTCAAAAAGGTAATTCCCCAAGTGATTGCGCAAAAAGGGGAACGTTTCGCCCGGATGTGGGACTTATATCTACAGGCATGTGCAGCATCATTTGAATCAGGCAATATCGATGTGATCCAGTTCCTGATGTCGAAAGGCCCAAGTGCAAAGAATTTACCGTTAACGCGGAATTATGTATATGCCAAGGAACTCACTGTACAGAATTAGTTGGACGTTCTGGTATAATCACAGTAGAAGAAAGAAGGGGAGGAGTGATCACAACGTGAAAGAGGCAAGCTCAGTTGAGATTACCAATGCGGAGTGGGAAATTATGCGCATCGTTTGGACTCTAGGGGCAGCAACAAGTAAGCAGATCAGTCAAGTGATGGCGGTTAAGAAAAACTGGAAAATGGCAACGACGAAAACCTTGTTGGGACGTTTGGTAACTAAAAATTATCTTGAAACTACGCGACAAGGGCGCGCTTTTATTTATCGGCCAACCGTAGACGAACAGGCAACCATCAACCAGCTGTTAGAGGCTGACCTGCGAACAATTTGTCAAATGCACACGGGCCGTTCGTTAGCAGAAATTCTCCGCAAGTTTACTTTTACGAAACATGACCTCCAAGTAATGCAAGATATCTTGCAAGCCAAGATGGCGGATGCACCGACAGAACTGCCATGTGATTGTGTACCGGCAGAGTTGGCTCCAGAATTAGACCATGATGAACAAACGTGTTGTCGTTAGGGATGTTTGATAAAAAAGTTTGGCAAACCTAAATATGTGGTATAATAAAAGGGTCAAAGATCTATGGTGGCAGATATGCAATGAGGAGTGATTAGGTTGGAAAAGATTCGCAATATTAAACGAATTTTAGTTGGGGTTGATGCTTCCGATGACGCGCAACTGGCTTTTCGGGTGGCCATTCACCGGGCCCGCGAATTGGGAGCAGACCTATATATTGTTAATGTTATTGAAGACCATGACATTAACGTGTATGAAAAGTTAGACGATGATTTCATGCGTCGCAAGCGGAGCATGCACGGTGAAACATTAACTAAGTATAAGCAACTGGCTGAAGAAGCTGGGGTAAAGAACGTTAAGATTATTTCGGTTGAAGGCAATCCAGGGAAAACAATTGTTAAAGATGTGATCCCATCAGTCAAGCCAGACTTGCTAATCGTTGGTTCGATTGGTAAACAAGGCGTCCGGAAATACTTTGGTTCGCAGGCAGCATACATGGCTAAATATTCACCAGTATCAGTTCTAGTTGTACGTTAAATTTTATAGTAATAGTAGGGGAGAATAATTTTGCTAATTATTCTCCCCTTTTGCTGTTTTTATGGTAAAGTCAATATATAAAATAAATTATATTATCTTTATATCCTAAACTACTGATAGGAAGGATAAGGAGAGGTGGCAATGACAAGACATCAAGAAGAACGGAAGCAAGCTTTTGCTGCTAGCTTAACTAATTTATTGCGGAAAGAAGCGATTGAGAAAATCACAGTTGATCAAATTTGCGAGGAAGCTAACGTTCATCGGAGTACTTTTTATCGCTACTTCACTGATAAATACGACCTCTTAGAATACGTTTTTAAAAATATCTTCGTTGCGCAAGTGGACCGGAGCAACGTAGTTGAATCCATTATCAGACACATTGCTAGTGAAAAGAAAATTTTTCGTAATGTGTTTAATAATAACAATAAGGCAGATTATTATTTATTTGGGACAATTTTACGTATTTTTAGTAGCCAAATCTATGACGCGGTGATGGCAGGACACCTGCATGAAATTCCGTGGATCGAGATTATGGTCAAAAATAGTAAGTATCCTAAAATTGCTACAGATATGATTGCTGGGGGCTTTTTAACGGTATTAATCGAGTGGATTAGTACCAACTATGAGATGGATGAAGAAGAACTCGCCCGCTTTATCCTCCATATTGAAGAGAGCTTGAAGGATAAGAAAATAAATATTAACGATTAGTTTAGCTTTTCTATTTTACATACAATCTTAAAAAGCGTAAAATAGTAGTAGCTATTGCGGGATAAACTATTAATTAATTAACACTGGTAGGAATTATATAGTAGTTGGCAACCAGTAGCGGTTACATTTTTTGTTTACCATATTAAGTTACCTTTATGCAATAGGAGGCGAACAAGTGTGAATTCATTGCAAAAGTCGATGACTAATTTGGCTCAGGTGCTACGGCTTCATGAACAAAAGAGTGGATCCAGTGATGAACTAGCTAAGCTGGGTGTAATAGATGTTTATTATCTCGAAGCAATCTATCAGCTTAAAGATCCAACTATTGGGACGATTTCTAAGCTTCTGGGTCAATCTACCCCCAACACTAACTACCATATCAAGAAGCTCGAAAAGAGTGGGCTTATCGAAAAGCGTTTAGATGACGTGGATCGACGGGTTACTCACCTATATGTCACGGAAAAGTATCTACAGATGCTAGAGTTTGATGCTGCTTTTTGGGCAGACCTACAACAAAAGCTCGAAGAAAGTGTTACTCCAAGCGATTTAGCAATTTTTAGACGGGTTTTGAGAGAAACAACCGATATTATTACGGAAAGTACACTACACAGGGATTAAAAGTGACGTAAGCATAGCAAAAAAATACTATGGGAAAGCCCATAGTTGATAACAAAATATTGGTTATCAAAAGAGTGAGGCCAGCTGATAATTCAGTTGGCCTCACTCTTTTAGTTACTTCAAGGATGAAAAGAGGTGATCAAATCCAATAAGGCAGGGGCAGGGGGAAAACTTTCCCGATAAGCAAGTCCAATCTTAAACTCAGGCACCCCTTTGTCAGCCAAATCAAGGGCAACAAGATCATCATCTGGTTGCAGCGCAATTGCAGTAATGAAGCTGATCCCTACGTTTTGGGCGACAAGCTTTTTGACGATTTGGATATCGTCAGTATGGAAGATCCGGGTTGGATGGATAGCATTGATGGTTTCAAGCCGGGAGAAAGCCTTGTTGTGGGTAAAACTATTGGTTAGGGCAATAAATGGATAGGATGCTAAATCTTTAAAGTACAGGGGTTGGGTCTGGTGCGCTAAGGGGTGATCTTTACTAACAATGATCTTGAAAGTGGAATTAGCAAAATAATTAACTACGAGGTTAGGATCTTTGACTTCATCCAAAATACCAATGAAAGCAAAATCAATGCTTCCTGTTGAAACAAGAGATAACAAGCGCTGAGATCCCTGCTCGACTGGTTGCATTCGGTTGAGTAGGTTGGCTTGGAGCAACTGGGGGGCAAGTAAAGGAAAGAGATAAGTTCCAATGATTGGTGGCAGGCCAAACTTGATTTTACGTGCTTTAAGGCGAACTAATTCTGTTTGAGCTAGGGCTAATTCTTGCAGGATTTTTTTGACATGGCGGTGAAAATTTTCACCGCTAGCGGTTAGGCGGAGGGTTTTATGCCGGTAGTCACGTTCAAAAAAATGTGTTTGGTAACTTTCTTCAAGGCGTTTGATAGCCATCGTGATGGTAGGTTGGCTAACACCAAAAAAAGTTGCAACTTTAGAGAAATTTTTTTCTTCGACTAATTTATCGTAATATTCTAACCATTTTAAATTCATGCTAAACCTCCTTTAAAACATAGCTTAAATAGCTTCAGTATAAAATATATTTATATGTTACCACACTTTTGACTATAAACTAATCTTCACGCTAAGATACTACATGTAAACAAAAACAAAGGGAGTGGAAACATGCCACAAGCAGCAACTATTTTAAACAACCCTTATCTCAACAAGGGAACTGGTTTTACTTATGAAGAAAGAAAAGAATTAGGCTTAGTGGGGGCATTGCCACCCCGGGTCCAAACGTTAGCTGAGCAAGCTGAACAAGCCTACCAACAATTTCAACAGATTGAAGATGGGTTGGACCAACGCCTCTTTTTAATGAAGATTTTTGATACTAACCGCACATTATTCTATTACCTTTTTGGGCAGCATATTGTGGAATTCATGCCAATTGTTTATGATCCGGTGATTGCTGAATCAATTGAACAATATAGTGAAATCTACACCCGACCACAGGATGCAGCTTTTATTTCAATTGACCGAATGGATGAAATTGAAGATACATTGCGGAACGCAGCCTCTGGTCGTGACATCCGTCTTATCGTTGTAACTGATGGTGAAGGAATCTTAGGAATTGGTGACTGGGGCGTCAACGGGGTGGATATTTCTGTTGGTAAGTTGATGGTTTATACAGCAGCTGCCGGGATTGATCCCGCCCAAGTACTAGCTGTTTCATTAGATGCCGGAACAAATAATGAACAATTACTTGCTGATCCATTGTATTTAGGAAATCGCCATGAGCGGGTCTATGGGGACCGTTACTATGAGATGGTTGACAAGTTTGTAGCCGCTGCTGAAAAATTATTCCCGCAAGTGTTGTTGCACTTTGAAGACTTTGGCCGTGCCAATGCTTCCAATATTTTGAATAAGTATCAAGATAAGATTTTGACATTTAATGACGATATCCAGGGAACGGGGATTATTTGTTTGGCTGGGGTTCTAGGTGCCTTAAACATTTCTAAGCAAAAAATCACCGACCAAACATTCCTGACTTTCGGAGCTGGTAATGCCGGTGTCGGAATCGCCAAGATGATGTATGATGAATTGCTCCGTGAAGGGTTAACTCCTGAAGAAGCTAAGCAACATTTCTATTTAGTTGATAAACAAGGATTGCTATTTGAAGATACTCCAGATTTAACCCCAGAGCAAAAGCAATTTTTACGTAAGCGGAGTGAATTTGCTAACGCGGATGAATTGACTAATTTAGAAGCAGTAGTCAAAGCAGTTCACCCAACAGTGATGATTGGGACTTCCAAACAACCAGGAGCATTTACCGAAGCAATTGTTAAGGAAATGGCAGCTCATACTGAACGGCCAATTATTTTTCCAATCTCCAATCCAACGAAGTTAGCTGAAGCTAAGGCAGCTGATTTGTTGAAGTGGACAGATGGTAAAGCGTTGATCGGAACAGGTATTCCAGTCGCACCAATTGAATACAAGGGAGTAACTTATGAAATTGGACAGGCTAACAATGCCTTGGTCTATCCCGGTGTTGGTGTTGGTGCATTGGCCGTTAATGCCAAAGTGATCAATGAAAAGATGCTGGCTCAAGCAGCCCATGCCTTAGGAGGAATTGTTGATCCAGACCAGCCAGGGGCAGCCGTCTTGCCTCCAGTTGAACGGTTAACAGAATTCTCCACTACGGTGGCTGAAACAGTAGCTCAATCAGCTATTGACCAAGGATTGGCACAAACCGATTTGGCAGCCCATGATGCCGTCCAAGCTATGAAGTGGGAACCTAAATACTAAGTAAAGAGATTAAGAATGAGAATTGATTTGAGGGGAGTTGAATACAAGTGCAAGTATTCTTAACATCATTATCAAGCATCGCTGTGATCGTGTTGATTATGGCCCTAGGATATATTTTGCGGCGGACTGGTTGGTTTGCTGATTCCTTTGGGAGTAATATTGCGGGATTGATTACCAAGATTGCCTTACCCGCATCGATCTTCGTCAGTGTAATGAACTATCTAACACGTGATAAGTTGGCAAGCCTAGGGGTAGGGATTCTTTTCCCAGCAGTCGCGGTAATTATTGGTTATCTAATTGCCTGGGTAACAGTCAAAGTGGCACGAATTCGCCCCGGCCGCCGAGGGATCTTCATGAATGCCGTAGTTAATGCAAATACAATCTTCATTGGGATGCCTTTGAATAACGCTTTGTTTGGTGCCAAGGCAATGAGTTATTTTTTGATTTACTATATTATCAATACTGTTTCAACGTGGGCGTTTGGGATCTATTTGATTTCCAACGATGATCCAACAGTAGATAAAAGTGAACAGGAAAAGAGTCACAAGATTAACTGGAAAAAACTTCTGCCAATGCCGTTGGTAGGATTTGTGGTAGCAGTTGTTTGGTTGTTATTAGGAATTCCAGTACCAACATTTATGAACCAGACCCTGTCATATGTGGGGGGCTTGGTTACACCATTATCCTTGATTTATATCGGGATTGTGTTAGCGGATGCCGGCTTGGATAAGTTTAAGTTCGAACGGGATTCGGTAATGGCTTTAATCGGACGGTTTATCTTGTCACCATTAGTTCTGATCCTAGTAATTAAACTCGGGACAGGGATGATGGGAATTAGCTTACCAACCCTGATGCGGCAGACATTGGTAGTTCAATCAGCCCTCCCAATGTTGGCAGTTTTGCCAATCCTAGCCAAGGAAGCTCATGGTGATGTTGACTATGCAACCAATATTGTAGTGATGAGTACTGTTTTGTTCATCGTGGTTGTTCCAGTTTTGATGGCCATTCTACAATTTATTTAAGTTATATTTATAAGGTAAGAAACGTGCGCAAAACTTATATGGTTGAGTGCACGTTTTTTGCTTAAAAAATACTGAGAAGCAAAGAAGAAGTCGTCAGTGTAACTAGTTAGAAAAATATTTTATGCTATAATCGTCTTAATACACTAATCAAAGGGGAACGGGTCAACTTGCCGCAAAAAAAGACTGGAAATAAGACCAAGGTCAGGTCCAAAAAAAGACGACGTAAACCGCACAAATGGCGGTATTTTTTTCATAAAAATGGTCATTTACGCCCAGCCAATATTCTATTGACAGTAGTGCTTTTATCCCTATTGTCGTTACAAGTTTTACGGTGGGTGGGACAACATCGCTTAGCTACCTGGGAACAGCAGACAGAGACGCAACAAGGGACAACTGTGGACGAGCAACGCCAGCAATTTTTAGATAAAATCGCTGGTGCGGCTCAGGCAGACCAAAAGCAGTATCATTTGCGGGCAAGCATCACGTTGGCCCAAGCAGCTTTAGAGTCTGATTGGGGACGGAGTACATTGGCGGCTAAATACAATAACCTGTTTGGGATTAAAGATCGTGGCCCTAATGCGACTATGATGACTACTAAAGAGTACGTAAATGGACAATGGATCACAGTTAAAGCCCCGTTTGCAGTGTATAAAAGCTGGGCCGACTCAGTACATGCTCATACAATGCTAATTGTTAATGGGACAAAGTGGGATCCTAATCATTATCAAGCAGTGTTGGCGGCAACAAATTATCAGGAAGCAGCCCAAGCTTTACAGCGCCAGGGATATGCTACTGATCCGACTTACGCTGAAAAGTTAATTAATGTCATTAAGAAATATCACTTGGATCGATATGATTCATAAAGAAAAGGGAGTTGCAGAATGGAAGAACTGAAACAAAGAATTCGGGAAGATGGGGTAGTTTTACCAGGGAACGTTTTAAAGGTTAATCAATTTTTAAACCACCAGATTGATCCAGATTTGTTATATCGAATTGGACAAGAATTTGTGGAATTATTTAAAGATCAAAAGATTACTAAGATTGTAACAGTGGAGTCTTCAGGAATTGCTCCTGCAACAATGGTCGGCTTGAATTTGCATGTGCCAGTTGTATTTGCGCGTAAAAAGAAGAGTTCAACAATGAATGACAATCTCTATACTGCGGATGTCTTTTCATATACTAAGCGGGTAACCAATACAATTTCGATTGATAGCAAATTTTTGAGTGCTGATGATCATGTTTTGATCATTGATGACTTCTTGGCAAATGGTCAAGCCATTTTAGGCTTGATTGATATTTGTCGTCAAGCCCAATGTACTATTGTCGGAGCTGGTGTTGTTATTGAAAAATCCTTCCAAGAAGGGGCAAGCTTGATCAAAGAAAAGGGTGTGCACTTAGAGTCATTGGCCCGGATTGCCTCATTTGCTGGTGATGAAGTACACTTTGTTGGGGAAGAAAAATAATCAGCCCGTAGCTATGGCTGAGAATATGGTAAAATGAGAAACGAATAAGTTTTTCAAAAAGCCGGTTTGATTGCAAATTAAAGCAAAGGTTGTGACAGAAATGGCAGAGAAGGTTCTATTTCCAGGAGATACGATTGGTATCGTTGGTGATAGTCCCAATGGTATCATGATGGCTGCAGCAGCAAAGCGTTTAGGTTTTAAGGTCATTGTGTGTGGAAGCAATGAATCTAGTCCTACGATGCAGGCTGCTGACGTGAGAATTGTTGGTACAAGCAAAGAAAAATTACAAGATTTTGCAGAACGCTGTGACTTGATCACATATGAATCCCAGTATGTGCCTGCTAGTGTGATTGAATTTCTCAGTCGCTTTACGGCAGTTCCTCAGGGGAAAGATACGTTGGAGATCACTCAGGATCGGTTGTTAGAGCGGGCATTTTTTGAACAGATCAATGTTAACATTGCACCTTATGCAACAATTGTTAGCCTCGATGATATTTACCAGTCAGTGTCTTCGATTGGTTTTCCATGTATTTTGAAGCCAATTCAAAAGGACATCAATAACAAGCACCAAGCGGTAATCAAACGGCAAACCGATATCGCTAAGGTAGCTGATATAGTTGATTTGGGGACCTATGTGCTGGAGTCGTTAATTTCATTCAATAAAGAGATTTCAGTGGTCTTTAGTCGTGACTATGACGGTGAACTTAAGTTCTTCCCGTTGACTGAGGAAGTATACCACGGGCACAATTTGAATCGTGTATTAACACCAGCGCGAGTTACTAATGATGTGGAAGAAGAAATCCACCGCTTAGCACATCAAATTGCTGAAAACATCAACTATGTTGGGGTAATGCAACTATCATTTTACCTAACTGATAGTGGCTCCTTGTATGTTAAACGGATGGTGCCGGCAGTTAGTCCAACGGGTTATGTCTTTGACAAAGCAACATTGGTTTCCATGTTTGAACAACACCTGCGGGTTTTAGCGCGGATGCCATTAATGACAACCGAATTAGTTGAACCAACTGCAATGGTCATGATGACGGATGATGATCAAGATAACATTCGGACCCAATGGGTTTTGAAGGATAACTGGTCGTACAACTTCTTCCGTTATCCGGAAAGGATGAAGCCACGACCAGCGGGATATGTGTTGGTTACGGCGCCGACGATTGATGCAGCTGAAGAACAGATCCAAGCAACTGAGATTTGGCCGGATGAAATATCAGAATAATTAAACAGTTGAAAAGTGACAAGAAAGCTGCTGAGAGGCAGCTTTTTTCGTTGTGAATTTTAGGTAATTTTAAAGAAGCAAATAATGATCTTTGCTATAATATGAATGATTGTATACTTGATGAGAGGATTGAATTTGAGCGTGGAAAATAATCTGTTACAAGGGTTAAATAACAAGCAACAAGAAGCAGTAAAAAGTGTCGCTGGTCCGTTGCTAATCATGGCGGGCGCTGGCAGTGGGAAGACCCGGGTTTTAACACATCGGGTTGCTTATATTATTGAGCAAAATTTAGCCAATCCCTGGAATATTTTAGCGATCACCTTTACCAACAAAGCTGCGCGTGAAATGCGGGAACGGGTTGATAAATTAATGGGTGAAGGTGCTGAAGATATTTGGGTATCCACATTCCACGCTTTGTGTGTCCGAATTTTGCGGCGTAATGCTGAACGGATTGGTTATGAGCGGGCGTTCAACATTGCTAGCACCAGTGAGCAACGTACTTTGGTGAAACGTTTGTTAGCAGCCTTAAACGTTGATTCTAAGCAATATACCCCCCGGACAATTTTGGGAACTATCTCTAATGCTAAAAATAACATGGTGACGCCTGAAGAATTTGCTAGCAATGCGAAGGGTCCATATGAAGAAGTAGTAGCCAAGGTTTATCGGCAATATCAGGAAGAATTGCACCGTAACCAGGCGATGGACTTTGATGATTTGATCATGAAGACAATTGAGCTGTTCAAAGAATTTCCGGATGTTTTAGAATATTACCAAAACAAGTTTCATTATATTCATGTGGATGAATATCAGGATACTAACGAAGCCCAGTATGAATTGGTAACTTTATTAGCAGCACGCTACCGCAATATTTGTGTTGTAGGTGATGCTGATCAGAGTATCTATGGTTGGCGGGGAGCTAATATGGAGAATATCCTTAATTTTGAAAAGGATTATCCAGATGCAACGGTAGTAAAATTGGAACAAAATTATCGTTCAACTAAAAATATCCTCAAAGCAGCTAATGCGGTAATTGACAACAATATTAACCGGAAAGATAAGACTTTGTGGACAGAAAATGCTGCCGGGGATAAGGTGCATTATTATCGGGCTGGTAATGAGAATGATGAAGCATACTATGTGATCAAACAAGTGCAAAAGTTGCGTCAAGATCAAGACTATGATTACAGTGATTTTGCGGTCTTGTACCGGACTAATGCTCAATCTCGGGTAATTGAAGAAGCCTTGCTGAAGGCTGGTATTCCATATAAGTTAGTTGGTGCACATAAGTTCTATGACCGGATGGAAATTCAAGATGTGCTGGCGTACTTGCGGTTAGCTACGAATCCTGATGATTCCTTGAGTTTTCGCCGGGTTGTCAATGTGCCTAAACGTGGGATCGGAACAACTAGTGTCGATAAGCTAGCTGACTTTGCAACGATGAATAATATCACGATGTTAGAAGCAGCTCGTCAAGCAGGAGCGGCTAATATTCGTGGCAAGGCTCAGGGGCAACTATTAGCTTTTGCTGATCTCATTGCTGACCTCCATGATTTTCAAATGGAGCATAATATCACTGAATTAACAGATGAAATCTTACAGCGGTCAGGTTATAAAGAGATGCTGGAGACCGAAAAGACTCTTGAAAATCAAAGCCGGCTGGAAAACTTGGAAGAATTTAAATCAGTTACGGCGGAATTCGAAAAGAATTGGATGCCAACAGATGAAGAAAGCAATATGTTTGTGGATTTCTTATCTGATTTGGCGTTGGTATCTGACCAAGATGATGTCGAAGAAGATGCCCCAGAAGTAACTCTGATGACCCTACATGCAGCTAAAGGGTTGGAATTCCCGGTTGTTTTCTTGATTGGGATGGAAGAGGGGATCTTCCCTTTGGGACGAGCAACAGAGGATGACGGGGAATTGGAAGAAGAACGACGCTTAGCCTATGTGGGAATCACGCGGGCAGAAAAAGAGTTGTACTTGACCAATGCCCAGTCACGGATGCTGTATGGGCGGCGGCAAATCAATCCAGCTTCCCGGTTTATTACTGAAATTGATACTGATGTCTTGGTATCAGAAGGGCATAAAGCTAGTGAAATCGCACGCCCTGCAGGACGACGAGATTATCCGTTTGATCGCTACCGCAAAAAAACAAGTTTCCAGCCAAACCAGCGGATTGAAAACAAGGGCACTGGGGCTGAGAAACAGGCATGGAAGATCGGTGACCAAGTTAAGCATAAAGCTTGGGGGACTGGCACAATCATTAAGGTAACCGGTCAAGGCGAAGGAATGGAGCTGGACATTGCTTTCCCATCTCAAGGGATTAAGCGGTTGTTAGCATCCTTTGCTCCAATTACACGAGTTTAGTTTTTGATGAAGGAGATGAACGGGATGGACCGCGCGCAAGCAACACAAGTGGTAACAGAGTTACGACGGCAGTTAAACCAGTGGAGTCATGAATACTACGTGCTAGATAAACCGACTGTTGCGGATCATGTATATGATCAGGCATATGAGAAGTTGCGCCAATTAGAAGCAGACTTTCCAGAATTAGTGACAGCTGATTCACCGACACAGCGAGTAGGAGGACAGGTACTAGCTGGTTTTACCAAGGTTCAGCATGAAATTCCGATGCTGTCTTTAGGAGACGTATTTTCCGAGGATGAGTTGTTGGCTTTTACCAATAAGTTGCAGGCAGATACAGGACAGACCTTTGCATACAATTGTGAATTGAAGATTGACGGTTTAGCCATTTCTTTAACCTATGAAGATGGAGTTTTTGTCAAGGGTTCAACCCGGGGTAATGGTCTAATCGGGGAAGATATCACTGCCAACCTTAAGACCATCAAAGCCATCCCCCTGCGGTTAACTGAACCAGTTTCAGTTGAAGTGCGGGGTGAATGTTACATGCCACTGGCAGCGTTCAATCAACTCAATGCTGAACGTCAGGCGCAGGGACAAGAAGTATTTGCTAATCCCCGTAATGCGGCTGCAGGTTCCTTACGGCAGCTAGATACCAAAATTACCGCTCAGAGGAAATTAAGTACGTTTATCTATTATTTAATGGAGACAGATCGGTTCGGAATAACAACGCAGAGTGCAGCCCTTAAGCAATTAGCTGCTTGGGGCTTTAAAGTTAATCCAGATTCGCGGTTATGCCAGACAGAAGATGAGATTAAGGCATACGTAGCCGAATACACCGCTAAGCGGAACCAGTTAGCTTACGACATCGATGGAATTGTTGTTAAATCTGATCCATTTGCAATCCATAATGAAGTTGGCAATACCGTCAAAGTTCCTAAGTGGGCGATTGCTTATAAATTCCCACCGGATGAACAAGAAACGGTCGTCCGGGATATCACCTGGACAATCGGACGGACAGGGGTGGTAACTCCTACTGCAGTGATGGATCCGGTTCAATTGGCTGGGACTAAGGTGGAACGAGCAACGTTGCATAATGTTGATTACTTACAGGCGAAGGATGTCCGCATTGGTGATACAGTGAAAATCCATAAAGCAGGAGATATTATTCCGGAGATTTCGCAAGTGGTTTTGGCTAAGCGCCCAAATGATACAGTGCCATATGTAGTGCCAACCACCTGTCCGGTATGTGGTTCTGATTTAGTGCATTTGGATGATGAAGTTGCCTTACGGTGTATCAATCCGATGTGTCCAGCTTTGATTAAAGAGAGTTTAACGCACTTTGCTTCCCGAAATGCGATGAATATTGATGGTTTGGGGACTAAAATCATTGATAAATTATATGAACAAGGTCTAATCAAAGATGTTGCTGGTTTGTATAAGCTCACGTTTGCTGACCTGATTGGACTGGATAAGTTCCAGGAAAAGTCTGCTAATAATTTGCTGACAGCAATCGCTAATAGTAAGCAAAATTCTTTAGAACGTTTGTTGTTTGGACTAGGGATCCGTCATGTTGGTGCTAAAGCTGGTCAAATTTTGGCAGAACATTTCGGTACAATTGCGCAACTAATGCAAGCCAGCAGTGAAGAGATAGCTGCTATTCCAAATGTCGGCCAGGTCATTGCTGATAGTGTGGTTCAGTATTTTGCTAATGAGCACGTGCAAATTTTGATAGCAGAATTAGCAGAGGTTGGGGTCAATACGAAGTATCTTGGCCCAACGACTGCCGAAAGAGCACAAGCAGCAGCTACTAGTCAATTCAATGGTTTACGGGTTGTTTTGACAGGGACGCTCGATACGATTAAACGGGCTGATGCCAAGAAGTGGTTAGAAGCCCATGGTGCTAAAGTAACAGGGAGTGTATCCAAAAAGACGGATCTATTAATTGCAGGACATGATGCTGGTAGTAAATTAACTAAAGCAGAGCAGTTACAGGTAAAGATAATTAACGAACAAGAATTCATTGCACAAATGGAGGCAGAACAGTGAAAAAGATAGGTGTATTAGTAGGAGTGTGTTTGAGTGCATTGCTGTTAGCTAGCTGTGGGACTTCTGGCTCGACTTCTTCAAGTGGTTCCAAGGCTAAGGGTAGTTATCAAACAACCGGTACTGCCAATAGTGGGGAATACAAAGGCATTATCACTAACGGGCGTTATCGGACAAGCAAATCACGGGGTGTTGGTGTCTCGCAGAACACGGAAAATATGCTCAATTTGAAGAGCTTTGAATCGGGTTTGACAACTATTTCCAAGGATCACTTCTCACCTAAGAGTTATGTTTTTCAGGAAGGCCAGATCCTATCCAAAGGAACAGTTGAAAATTGGTTGGGACGTAAGTCCAAGGACAATCCTGAAGGCTTGAACCCTAAAGACAATGGGAAAAAGGATGCTAATAAGCGGAATCCAATTTACGTTCAGCAAATTGAAGAACAAGACTATATGAAAGAGGAAAATGGCAAGTTGCACCTAGCGGGGATTACGATCGGGATTGGGATGAACCGCAAGGACTACTACCAAAAAGAAGAATATGGTGCAACTTACACCACCGACATTCCTAAGGAACAGTTGATTGCTGAAGGAAAGAAGGCTGCTGCTAAAGTTTTAGCACGGCTACGATCCTATAATGCGGTTGGGTCTAGTATGCCAATCGTGATTGCGATGTATCAACAAGCGCCAAATGACAGCTTGGTTGGTGGGACTTTCTACGCTACAACGGTAAGCAACAGTGGGACCCAAATGGGGACGTGGAAGGCAACTGATCTCAAGAACTACGTCTTCCCTGTCACCGATACGGATACTGTCCCAAGCAAAAACGATGCCGATTCTTTTGATAATTTCAAAAATAAGATTCAAAACTTCTTCCCTAATTTAGCTGGAGTTACAGCTCAGGCTCAGTATGATGGTGATTCACTCCAAGGATTGAACGTCACTATTACCACGCAGTTCTACTCGGAAACGGAGATTACTAGTTTTACTCAATATGTAGCCAAAGCAGCTCAGACTTATCTTCCTTCGGGAATTAAAGTAGATATTCAAATTCAAGGATCAGATGGATCAGTTCAGAGTTTTGTTGCCCGGGATAATGGGGACAAGGGCTTCTATACCCACGTCTTTAGTAGTTACTAGTCAACATTTACCTAGGACAATAATTTTACCTGTGCTAGAATAAAAAAAGATATTGCGGAAAGAGGGATGAAAATGGCTATCAGTTCACAAGAAGTAGCCCACGTGGCTAGCTTAGCTAAATTAGCCTTCGCTCCGGAGGAACTTGCTAAGTTTACCGGACAAATGGACGCCATCATTAAGATGGTTGAACAGTTACAAGAAGTAGATACGACAGGAGTACCAGTGACAACCCACGTTACTGATGCCCGCAACATTATGCGCGAAGATGTTGCAGTTCCAGGAACAGATCGTGATTTGATGATGCGTAATGTTCCCCAACAGCAGGACGGCTTAATCAAAGTTCCTGTAATTATTGATGAAAGCGAGGAAGGCTAGTTGATGGATTACTTGAAACATGACTTGACATCGCTCCACCAAGGTCTGGTTGACAAGGACTTTAGTGCGGAAGAATTGGTTGCCCAAACCTACGATGTAATTGCAGAACGGGATGAAAAAATTGGCGCTTTCTTGGCCTTGAACAAGGACCAAGCATTAGCTCAAGCTAAAGAATTAGATCAAGTGGGAATTGCGGCTGACCAAGTGTTGGCAGGGATTCCAGTGGGGATCAAGGATAACATTGTGACCCGTGACTTGACTACGACAGCTGCTAGCAAGATTCTGGAAAACTTTAATCCAATTTACAATGCAACAGTAATGGATAAGTTAGCGGCAGCGAAGATGATTACGGTTGGAAAGCTCAACATGGACGAGTTTGCTATGGGGGGTTCCACCGAAACATCAGCCTTTAAGTTGACCAAGAATGCTTGGGATCAGACTAAGGTTCCAGGTGGATCTTCCGGTGGGTCAGCAGCAGCTGTGGCATCTGGGCAAGTGATTGCGGCGTTGGGTTCAGATACTGGTGGTTCTATTCGTCAACCAGCCGCTTATAACGGAATTGTTGGGATGAAGCCTACTTATGGCCGGGTATCCCGCTATGGGTTGATCGCCTTTGCTTCTAGTTTGGATCAGATCGGACCATTGACCCGGACGGTAAAAGATAACGCCTTGATGTTAAATGCTATTAGTGGGGCCGATCAACATGACTTTACTAGTTCTCGCCGGCCAGTGCCTGACTTTACCGCTGGAATTGATGCTGGTGTTAAGGGAATGCGGATCGCTGTACCAAAAGAATACATGGGTGATGGGATCGCACGAGAAGTTAAGGATGCAATCAAACAAGCAATCAAGACTTATGAAGAACTGGGGGCAATAGTGGAGGAAGTTTCCCTGCCATACAGCAAGTATGGGGTGGCAGTTTACTACATCATTGCTTCTTCTGAAGCTTCATCTAACTTGCAACGGTTTGATGGTATTCGTTATGGTTTCCGGGCACAAGACGTTAAGAATTTGGAAGATGTCTATGTTCGTTCCCGTTCTGAAGGATTTGGGGATGAAGTAAAACGGCGGATTATGCTAGGGACATTCTCCTTGTCAGCTGGAACCTATGATAAGTTCTTCAAGAAAGCGGCCCAAGTTCGGACATTGATTTGCCGTGACTTTGACCGGGTCTTTGCTGATTATGATTTGATTTTGGCACCAACTGCACCAACAGTAGCATATGGGATCGGAGAGGAAATCGATGACCCGGTTACAATGTATATGAACGATATTTTGACAATCCCAGTTAACTTGGCAGGCTTGCCAGGAATGTCCCTGCCAGCAGGCTTTGCTAACGGATTGCCAATTGGAATGCAATTGATCGCACCACAGTTTGCTGAACAAACGATTTACCAAGCGGGATATGCGTTTGAACAGGCAACTGACTTCCACAAACAAGTTCCAACGATTGGGGGTCAAAACTAATGAATTTTGAAACAACAGTAGGGATCGAAGTCCACATCGAGTTACAAACGAACTCCAAGGCATACTCACCAACCCCAGTAGTGTATGGGGCAGAAGCCAACACGAATACTAACGTTATTGACTGGGGCTACCCTGGAGTTTTGCCCGAAGTTAACAAAGGCGCATTGGAGTACGCAATGCGGGCCGCTTTGGCTTTGAACTGTGAAATCGAACGGGATATTCATTTTGATCGGAAGAACTATTTCTACCCGGATAATCCTAAAGCATACCAAATTACTCAGCGCGAAACACCAATTGCTCACGATGGTTGGTTAGAATTTGAATTAGAAGATGGAACTAAAAAGAAGGTTCGGATTCATGAAATTCACGTTGAAGAAGATGCGGGTAAGAACAGCCATAACCCAGATGGATATTCATATGTTGATTTGAACCGTCAGGGAACACCATTGATTGAAATCGTGGCGGAACCAGACTTGACGTCTGCTGATGAAGCATACGCATACTTGACACGGTTGCGGCAGATCATCCAGTTCACTGGGGTTTCAGACGTGAAGATGGAACAAGGTTCAATGCGGGCGGACGTTAACGTTTCTGTTCGGCCAATCGGTTCTGACCAGTACGGAACACGGACAGAAATGAAGAATCTGAACTCATTTGAACACGTACGGAAAGGGATTGAGTACGAAGTCAAGCGGCAACAAGGAATCTTGTTGCAAGGGGGCGTAATCGAACAAGAAACAAGACGGTACGATGAACCTACGGGCAAGACATACCTGATGCGTTCCAAGGAAGAAGCAAATGATTATCGCTACTTCCCAGAACCTGACTTACCACCAATTCACATTGATGATGAATGGGTAGCTGAAGTAACAGCCTCAATCCCAGAAATGCCAGATAAGCGGCGGGAACGCTATGTCAAAGAATGGGGAATTCCAGAATATGACGCTGGCGTCTTGACTCAAACTAAGGAAATGTCTGACTTTTATGAAGCAACGGTTGCAGCCGGAGCTGACGCTAAGTTGGCTGCTAACTGGTTAATGGGGGAAGTGAATGCTTACCTCAACAAGAACCAGGTTGAACTGAGTGCAACAGCGTTGACACCGGAACACTTGGCAACGATGATTAAATTGATTGTAGATGAAACAATTTCATCTAAGATTGCTAAGAAAGTTTTCAAGGAAATTATCACAAACGATACTGAGCCACAAGCTTGGGTAGAAGCTAAGGGAATGGTGCAGTTATCAGATCCAGCAGTCCTCCAGCCAATCATTGATGAAGTTTTGGATAACAATGAACAATCAATCGAAGACTTCAAGAATGGTAAGGACCGGGCAGTCGGTTTCTTAGTTGGTAATATCATGAAGCAAACCCGGGGTAAGGCTAATCCGAAGGTGGTCAATAAGCTCTTAATGGCAAGTTTAAAGCAAAGATAAACGATACGATAGGAGTAGAGAGAACGTAAATGAGGAAGCGTTGTCGAATTATTTATAATCCCACTTCCGGGCGGGAAGCGATGAAGAGTAGCCTGGTAGAAATTCTAGATATATTAGAAAATGCCGGTTATGAAACGAGTGCTTTCGCAACGACAGCTGACCCTAATTCGGCACAAAATGAAGCACGGCGGGCAGCTTTGGATGGGGTCGATGTCCTAGTGGCAGCCGGTGGCGACGGAACTATTAACGAAGTTGTAAATGGAATTGCGCCGCTATCAAAGCGACCGAAACTGGGGATTATCCCAGCTGGTACTACCAACGATTATGCGCGGGCTTTGCGTATTCCGCGTGAAGATCCCGTTAAGGCAGCTAAGGTGATTGCTAAGGGGCTAACAGTGAACATGGACATCGGGCTGGCAGGTGACAAGTATTTTGTCAATATTGCTGGTGGTGGTTTGTTGACAGAGCTCACCTACGGGGTACCATCACGAATCAAGTCCTTGTTTGGATACTTGGCATACCTGGTTAAGGGAGCAGAGCTACTTCCCCAAATGAAGTTAACCCCAATGCATCTGGAATATGATGACGGAGTGTTCGATGGGGATGCATCGATGTTCCTGTTGGCTTTAACCAACTCGATCGGGGGCTTTGAAAAGATTGTTCCTGATGCATCATTGGATGACGGAAAATTCACTCTGATCGTAGTAAAAACCGATAACCTGAGCGAGATTATCCAATTGTTAACGATGGTAGTCAATGGTGGAAAGCACATCAATGATCCGCGCATCATGTACGTTAAGACCTCCCAGGTGTTGGTCGAATCCAAGGATGGACAGATGAAGATCAACATTGATGGTGAATACGGAGGCGATGCGCCAATGTTATTCAAAGATTTGAAGCAACACCTACAAATCTTTGCCAATGTTGACAGTATTCCGGATCAGGCTTTAACGGCGTTGCCGGATGCACCAACAAAAGATAATGATTAGAGAAAACAAGCGTCTTCCAGACGCTTGTTTTTCTTTAGGTACGCCCTTTATAATGTTAATAATGATTATGCGGCGTTGCCGAGAGATAAGAAAGGGAAATTATGGCGAAATTAAACTTACCAGTTTATAAAAAACAGGAATTAACGGTAACTATTACTGACTTGACCTATCAGGGGCTAGGAGTAGCTAAAGTTGAAGGATATCCATTGTTCATTAAAGAAGCGTTACCCCAAGAAAGACTTGTGGTCCGTGTAACTAAAACGGGCAAGAACTTTGGCTATGCGCAAGCAGTGAAATGGTTGGAGCGGTCACCAAAACGGGTTAAGACCAAAGCCAAATACTTGCAGACGGGGATTGCCCCCCTGATGCATTTGCAGTATCCAGCTCAACTAGCATTTAAGCAAAAATTGATTCAAGACTTGCTAGTCAAAGCACACTTAGGTCAAGTTGAAGTGGCGCCAACGTTAGGAATGGACCAGCCATACGCCTATCGGAATAAGGCCCAGGTCCCAGTTCGGCAGGTTAGAGGACAGTTAGAGATTGGCTTTTTTAAACAGGGAAGCCATGACTTCGTCCCCCTGGAGGATTTTTATATTCAAGATCAACGAATTGATGAGATCTTAGTTACGGTGCGGGATATCCTTCGTCAGTATCAGATTGCAGCTTATGATGAAGTTCATCACCAGGGGGTAGTTCGGCATATCATGGTGCGGCGGGGATATTATTCCCATCAGGCGATGGTTGTTTTGGTGACACGGACTAAGAAGCTACCTCATGCTGAAGCTATTGCTCAGGCTATCCAGGCTGCTTGTCCGGATGTAATCAGTATTTTGCACAATATTAATTCGGCTAAAACAAACGTTATTTTAGGTCCAACAACTAAATTATTAGCGGGAAAGGCAGAAATTGAAGACCAGTTGAATGGATTGACTTTCAAGATTTCAGCTCAGTCCTTCTACCAGGTTAACCCGACCCAAACAGAACGTCTTTATCAAACAGCGATTGCCCAGGCCCAATTGACCGGGCGAGAAACAGTTATTGATGCTTATTGTGGGATTGGGACGATTTCTTTGAGTATGGCCCGCCATGCACAACACGTTTATGGGGTAGAGATCGTGCCTCAGGCGATTGAAGATGCAAAGGAAAATGCCCGGGTAAATAATCTAACTAACCTGACCTTTGAGGTGGGGGAAGCAGAAACTTGGATGGCTAAGTGGCAAGAACAAGGAATCAAACCAGATGTGATCATGGTGGATCCACCCCGAAAGGGCTTAACTTCCAGCCTGATTCAGAGTGCAACGGCAATGAAGCCAAATAAGATCGTCTATGTTAGCTGCAATCCAGCAACATTGGTCCGGGATATTCGCGAATTTATGGATTATGGTTATCACGTGACTAAGCCAATCCAGCCAGTGGACCAGTTCCCACAGACGACGCATGTTGAGAGTGTTACTGTGCTGGAACGTACAGAAAAATAGCCGACAAGCCGCGTTCTGACGGCATTTATAGGTGATTGAAAGTGTACTTTTTCCTTTCTAAACGATAGGAATTAGTACACTTTTTCTATTTGAAGCTGGCGGGTCGAGTGTTCAATGTCCTATTTCGATAGTGGTGTGTACGAATGTCCATTTTGGCAGGTCGTGTTAATTAGGATAGTGGAAAGTGCTGGAATAGTTGGTATGGCGGTATTTGTCGCTGGTGCGAAAATGTGCTAATTTGGGGTTAAGGATTGAGTTAACGAGTTCAACATTAAATTTTAGCGATTTTACTGAAAAGGTTGAAAATTTGCAGGACGGTAGTGCACTCGACGTATAATATTAATAAAAGAAAATTTTTAAGGCGGGTAGCAAGATGGCAAATCGGCAAATTGAAATAGAAAATAAAGCGATGAAAGAGATTCTTATTGCAATGCATAATCTTGGTGGGCAAGTAACCAGAAAACAAGTGTTGCAAGAACTTCATGATAACTCAGAAGTATTCAGTGAAAAAGAGATCGATGAAACCCGAACCTCAAAAAAGAGTGGTAAAGTCTACCACCCGTTCCAATGGAAGTTTAATTTTGCAGTTAAGCATTTGATTCTTGCCAGATTTATTGATACAGAAAATGGCCGTGATTTAGAACTTTCCAAAAAGGGTCGCAATGTAGATATTGACAACTTTGATGCTGATAGGGATGTTAGAACCATTTCAGAGGGTAAGATGCCTCATCATAAGACTCATAATAAAGCTGAGAAAGTCTCTGCAGACGATCAGGATGATTCGGAAGAGGTAGATGAACCATGGCGTCAGCAGTTGCTGGATGCGTTGATCAAAATGAACCCTAAGAAGTTTGAGCTCTTTTGTCGTGGATTACTCACCAAAATGGGTATTGACGTTGATGATGAAATTGGTGTTCAGTATGTTGCCGACGGTGGCGTGGATGGCTTTGGCTATGTTCGTTCTGATGATTACAGGACTACACGGGTAGCTCTTCAGGCTAAGCGTTGGCAAGGTAAGGTGTCAGCACCTGAAATTGATAAGTTCCGTGGAGCAATGGACAAATTTAACGCTGAATTCGGTATTTTTATCACTAATTCAGATTTTACTAGAGAAGCAGTTAAGACTGCTCGTGAAGGTACTCGAATCATTACTTTGATTAATGGCGACCAGATCTGTGATTTAGTAGCTAAGTATAACTACTATGTTGAACCAGTGACGACTTATCGCTTGAAGGATTTTTATTTGGATAAGGATTAAAAGTAGGGGGATATTCTATTGTCTATAGTATCGGATTCAATAAGCGTTGCTGAAAAAGTACAAGAAATTGCTAAAAAGTATAAGGATAAAGAGCTAAATAATGAAATCATTGCACTTCAGCAAAAAATAATTTCACTTGGTAACGATAATCTTAAATTAAAAGAAGAACTAACTACGCTGAAGTCTGAAGTTTGTAGTAATAAAATAGTTAAGATGGATGATAACGGCTTTATTAGGAAAGAAAAAGATAATAAAAAATACTGTCCGAAGTGTTGGAATAAGGATAGAAAACTATCTATAATGCCAAATCACGGCATAAAAGAATTTGACGGAATAAATGAATATGCTTTTGAGTGTCCGGCATGTGGATATATAGTTTATAGCAAGGATAATTTTACAAATACTACCAAAAACGACACCCAGCCAAAATAGCTGAGTGCCGCATAGATCAAATATTCATTTATTAACTTTAATAACTTCACCATCTTTGAACGTGAATTCCATGTAGCGTTTGAAAATGGTGATTTTTTCTACTAAGCGACGAACTAGTTGTTCATCAAAGTCTACTAAACCATATTTGTGAAATTCGACCAGCTTATTGATTTCATCAATGCTGTGTAGTTTTGTTTGCTTGTCAGTTTCACGACTCTGTACTTTTTCTTTTTGTTTCCGCAGGTCCATAATTTGTTGGGTCAGGGCATCGCAATTTTGATGTTGGTTGGCAGCCTGGATGAGCTGTATTTGCACTTCTTCCAGTTGCTTATCGAGTTGATCAAGGGTTGGACCTTTAGAGTTTTTGATGACCTTCATGATGTTAGCCTTGATCTGCTTGTCAGCTAACTTATGTCCTTCAATGAGCTGATTAAAAGCTTGTACAGTTGCTTCTTTGAGAAGAGGCTCTTTGACATTTCTAATCATGCATCGCCGTCCAGATTTACTTCGCTTTATTCGGCTAGCACAGCGCCAGACTGCTACCTTTTCTGGCCAATACCACATATTCCGTTGAAAAATATCGCCACATTTTCCACAGAATACTCTTTGAGAGAAACAATATTTGCCGTTAAGTCGACGGTGCTTACCATTCTTAGTAGTGATCCCGTTTTGCCGTTGTTTGATGAGCTGCTGGACTTGCATGAATACCGGCTTGGGAATAATCGCTGGATGGTCGTTTTCCACATAGTATTGGGGCATAATCCCATTATTCTTTACGCGTTTCTTGCTTAGAAAATCAACAGTGTAAGTCTTTTGTAATAGAGCATCACCCATGTACTTCTCATTCTTTAGGATTC
>HHCFJ05602__coassemble_334_pt1 | contig 33633 bp, 30 predicted proteins | sample HHCFJ05602__metabat2_low_PE_014 | metagenome-assembled genome bin HHCFJ05602
ATCTTTTAAAAGATTGAAAGGAGCAAAGTATGGCTAATCAAAAAATACCAGGAAAACGCCACCAAAAATAAAGGAAGTACAGGTGATAAATGTTACTTGTAAAATTGTTTAAACCAGTTTAATATCCTCCTAGAGAGTTTGAATTTTAGCAAACAAACTCGTATACTTTAACAAGTATCATAAAATTAATATTTAATTAGGGAGCGTTATTATTATGTGTGGAATTGCCGGTTTTGTAACTGACATCGAAATGGGTGCAGGCGATCAATACAAACAGCAAGTAATGCAAATGGAAAAATGCTACGTGCACCGTGTACCAGATGATAACGGTGAATTTATCGACACCAATGTTGCGATGGGCTTTAGACGCCTGAGCATCATTGACTTGGAAGGTGGTCACCAACCACTATCATATGATAACCAACGGTATTGGATTACTTTTAACGGAGAAATTTATAACTATATCGAATTACGGGAAATGTTAGCCAAGCAAGGCTATGAATTCCAGACAGACTCGGACACAGAAGTCCTCTTGGCAATGTATGTCCGTTATGGTGAAGAAGCAGTTAAGCATTTGCGCGGGATGTTTGACTTTGTGATCTGGGATACCCAAGAAAAAGTTCTGTTCGGGGCGCGGGATCACTTTGGGATCAAACCACTGTACTATGCGCAGGTAGGTGATAAGTTCTACTATGCTTCAGAAAACAAGGCTATTTATAGCCAATTACAAAAGGACCAACGGACCTTTGATAAAGACGCATTGCAGGATTATATGACATTTCAGTTTGTGCCTGAGCCAGAAACTTTGACCAAAGAAATTCGGATGTTGCAACCAGGACACTACTTTATCAAGCGGCCGGGAGAAGACATCCAGATTAAACGGTATTTTTATGCGCAATTTAAGCCAGTCGATCGCCCAGAAGACGAATACGTCAAGAAAGTGCGCGATGTGCTGATTGACTCTGTTAAAGCACACATGCGGGCAGACGTTCCAGTTGGGTCTTTCCTTTCCGGAGGGATTGATTCGTCGATCGTAGTGGCGATTGCTAAGGACTTAAACCCTAACTTGGAAACTATCTCTGTTGGATTTGAACGCGAAGGTTACAGTGAGTTAGATGTGGCCCAAGAAACAGCTGATAAGTTGGGAGTTAAGAACTTCAGTAGCGTGATCACTCCAGAAGAGTTTATGAAGACCTTCCCTCACTTTGTGTGGAGCATGGATGATCCATTGGCTGATCCAGCCGCTGTGCCACAGTACTTCTTGGCTAAAGAAGCTCGGAAGCGGGTAAAAGTAGCGTTGACTGGTGAAGGGGCCGACGAACTTTTCGGTGGCTACAAGATTTACCACGAACCAGAATCCTTGAAGTGCTTCAACTACACCAAGCCAATCAATGGTTTGTTGCATAAGATTGCTGAAATTGCTCCGGAAGGAATGAAGGGGAAGAGCTTCTTGATGCGGGGCACTACACCACTGGAAAAGCGGTATGTTGGGAATGCCTTCATCTTTGATGAAGAGGAAAAGAAACAATTCATCAAGGACTACAATGCAGATCATTCTTTCGACAAGATTACCGCGCCACTGTACCGTGATTCAAAGGATTACGATCCAATTACCCGGATGCAGTTTATCGATATGCACCAGTGGCTAAACGGGGACCTCTTGCGGAATGCTGACCGGACCACTATGGCGCACTCGTTAGAATTACGGACACCGTTCCTCGATGTCAATGTATTCAAAGTTGCGAGTGAGATTCCAGCTAAATACCGGATCGCGCATGGCACTACTAAGTATATCTTGCGGCAAGCAGCCGAAGGCATTGTTCCTGCCCACGTCTTACACCGGCCAAAACTGGGCTTCCCGGTTCCAATTCGCTTCTGGTTGAAAAACGAAATGTATGACTGGGCCCGTCAGATTATCAATGACTCCCAGACAGACTACTTATTCAACAAACAATACTTCTTACAATTATTAGAAGATCATCGGCAGGACAAACGTGATAACTCACGGAAACTATGGACTGTTTTGACATTCATGATGTGGCACAAGCTCTATGTGGAAGAACCTCATTTGATGACGTCAAAAGAGGCAGCTGCAACCTTATAAAAATTAAAGGGGAGATTTGATTATGAAGATTATCGTGCAAAAGTTTGGTGGAACTTCCGTTAAGGATGAAGAAGCGCGTAGTCAAGCAATGAAGCACATTCGCTACGCCGTCGACCAAGGATTTAAAGTGGCAGTAGTTGTTTCTGCGATCGGGCGTAAAGGGGCACCTTATGCTACTGATTCCTTGCTTGATCTTGTGGGTGGTGAAGATACTAAACTTTCCGCACGGGAACTTGATATGATTGTCTCTGTGGGTGAAGTGATCTCTACTGCTGTCATGACTGAGCTTTTACGGACTAACGGTTTTGCAGCCACCGGGATGACTGGACCAGATGCGGGCTTTAGAACAAACAATGACTTCCAAAATGCCAAGGTGCTGGATGTTGATACAGACAATATCATGGAAGCCTTCCAAACTAATGATGTAGTTGTGGTTGCCGGCTTCCAAGGTTTATCACGGTCCCATCATGTAACCACGCTGGGGCGTGGGGGCTCTGATACGAGTGCTGCTTTGTTAGGGGCGGCTTTAGGTGCAGAATGGGTTGACATCTTCACGGATGTATCAGGGATGATGACGGGGGACCCACGCATTGTCAAGCAGGCCCAGTTCTTAGAAGCAGTGAGTTACGAAGAAGTAGCCAATATGGCCAACGAAGGGGCCAAGGTTATTCATCCGCGGGCCGTGGAAGTAGCCCAGCAAGCACATCTGCCAATGCACATTCGGTCTACTTGGGATGATGTTGACCAATCAGGAACCCTGGTTACTGATCGCAACTTACAAATTGAACATTATCGGACCGTTGTGGGTGTTACCCAACAAACGGATCTGACTCAATTTGTGGTTAAGACCAGGGCAATGGCAACAGCTGACGTGTTGAACTTGTTAGCCAACAACGGGATCAGTGTTGACTTCATCAACATTTCACCTGAAAAGATTGTCTTTAACCTCAACCGGAGCGAAGCTAAGCAGGCCTGCAACTTACTAACCCAAGCTAATGCTGATTTTGAAACTATTGCAGGTTGTGTCAAGATCGCAGTAATTGGGTCAGGGATGGCTGGTACTCCCGGGATTACTGCCAAGATTGTTTCCACTTTGGCTGCTAAAAATATTACTATTTTACAGACGACTGATAGTCATACAACGATTTGGGTATTAGTCAATGGCAAAGATATGGAAGTGGCAGTTAACGCATTGCACGATGCTTTCTTACTCAACCAGGATTAAGAGAAAGGCTTGACTTATGCTGGAATGGTGGGAGCAATTAATAATATTAGCCGTAGTTTGGTTAATATTGTCGTTGATCCGCAAAAAGTGGCCTGGCTTTTGGCGCCGGCTACATGTTAAACGGTTAGATATAGTGGTAATCCCCTTATTTATTGGCGTCTGTGATCTCTCAACGCAGGTGTTCAAATTGTCACTGTTTCCGTATATTGTTTTTTTACTAGCTGTGATGGGGATCTTAATCATCATTGGGATGGTAAGCCAAAACGGAGATTTGATTTATCGAACCTTCTTTCTGTATTTTTGGCGGTTAACCGATATCTTGATACTGGTGATCTACATCGTTTTATTGGGGTTACGACTCTTCAAATATTTATAAAAGTTAATGTTAATTTAGAAAGATTGAAATCGGTTGTGGTTTCAATCTTTTTTTATTTATCAGAAAAGTGGGGAGAGTGGGATATTATGTGGTTGAAAGTGGGGAATTGTGGTAATATTTATTTTGTATAGGAAGGTGGTGTGACCAAATGTTCATGGGCGAGTTCCAACATACGATTGATAGTAAGGGGCGGCTGATTGTTCCGGCAAAGTTTCGTAAGCAATTAGTCCCTAATTTTGTTGTGACGCGCGGCATGGACGGATGTTTATTTGGTTACCCCATGGACCAATGGAAAATCCTCGAAGAAAAAATTCAAAAATTACCGGTGACGAAGCATAGTGCGCGGACATTCACGCGGTTCTTTTATTCAGCAGCGACGGAATGCGAGTTTGATAAACAAGGCAGAATCAATCTTCCAGCATCACTGCGCAAGCATGCAGCATTGGAAAAACAATGCGTGGTCGTTGGTGTTTCGAACCGGATTGAAATTTGGTCAGCAGAACGTTGGGAAGCATTCTCCACTGAAGCGGAGGAGAACTTCGATGATATTGCTGAAGACATGATTGACTTTGATTTATAGGAGTAGGGCGATGGCGGATTTTAATCACATAACAGTACTGCTCAATGAAGCAGTAGATGCGCTGATCACCACCCCTGATGGAACCTATGTGGACTGTACGTTAGGTGGGGGTGGTCACACCAAAAATATTTTGAACCACTTGAGTGCGACAGGACATTTGTATAGTTTTGACCAGGATGACACTGCGATTACCTATAACCGAAAGCAATTGGCACCGGCGATTGCAGCGGGACATTTGACCCTAGTTGAAAGTAACTTCCGTAACCTAAAGGAAGCATTAACTCACCATGGTGTGCAGCGGGTAACAGGGGTCTTATATGACCTGGGCGTTTCTTCCCCCCAGTTTGATGATGCAGAGCGGGGGTTCAGTTATCGTTATGACGCGCCATTAGACATGCGGATGGATCAGCGACAAGCCCTAACCGCCCAAACAGTGGTTAATGAATGGGAATATGGGCAACTAGTGAAGATTTTTCACCGTTATGGGGATGAAAAGTTTGCTAAACAAATTGCCCGGCGGATTGAAAAAGTACGCCAGGATCACCCGATCGTGACAACCGGGGAGTTGGTAGATATTATCAAGACCGCAATTCCTGCGCGGGCCCGCCGTACTGGTGGTCATCCCGCTAAAAAAGTTTTTCAGGCAATTCGCATTGCTGTTAACGATGAAATGGGGGCGTTGGAAGCTTCCCTCCACCAAGCATTAGATCTGCTTGCAGTTGGTGGTCGGGTTGCTGTTATTACGTTCCAGCCCCTAGAAGATCGGATTGTTAAGGATATTTTTCGGGAGCATTCTCAGGTGCGAGATGTACCCCAAGGCTTACCAGTAATTCCGCCTGAATTACAACCTGATTTTAAGTTAGTCACGCGGAAACCGATCGTCCCATCAGCAACAGAGTTAGCAAACAACCGGCGCGCTCATTCAGCGCGGTTACGGGTAATCGAGAGAATTAAATAGGCAGGTGCATTCAAATGCAAAGTACAGCGCGAAACATTAGCCCGGCCAGACAACCTCAAAACTTACACCACAGCAGTACATATGTCCGGCCTCAAACAAACCTTAATACATATCATAAAGTTGAAGTTGTAGCAGTTTTCATTGCTATCGCTTGGTGTTTATTGTTGGCAACCTTTGTCGTTGCATCAAGCGTTAGTGCGTCAGTTGCCCAGAACCAATTACAGGTTGCCACTGAAAAGGTGACCAAGTTAAAGACAAAAAATAGCAATGCCAAACAAGAAATCAGTGAATTATCTTCCCGTTCACGCTTGGAAAGCATCGCTAAAGATTCTGGTTTGACTATGAACTCCAAAAACGTAAGGAATGTTACTAAGTAAATGAGAATCAATAAGAAGCGACAGGTAGAAGCTCGCATTAGACAGTACAGTAGGAATCATTTTGGAAGGTATCTCTTTTTTATTGTGCTCGGTCTTTTTGTGATCTTTATCGGGCGCTTTTTTTATGTAAGCGTTTTTCATCGTGCTAATGGGAAGAACCTGACCGCAATGGTTCAGAAATTATACGCTAAAGAAACTATGATTCCGGCTAAACGGGGGACGATCTATGACGCGGAGGATCAACCGATTGCCGAAGATACCACCACATATTCTGTGTACATCGTTTTATCTAAAGAAGCGGTTAACTATGGTAAGAAAGAATATTTACCAAGCTCGCAAAAAGAGAAGGCTGCTCAGGTTTTAAGCAAGAACTTATCCATGAGTTATACCAAGGTTTTACGGGCGATCAATATGGGGTTGAACCAACACCTGTACCAAGTAGAACTAGGGACGGCAGGGAAAAATATTTCCCTGGAAACCAAGAAACGTATTCAAGCGACCAAAGTACCAGGGATTAAGTTTACCGCCCAACAAAACCGTCTTTATCCTAATGGAATCTTTGCGTCACACTTAATCGGGATTACCAAGAGTAAGGATGGTGATTTAACCGGGATTACAGGACTAGAAAAGCAGTATAATCGCTTGTTAAAGGGTGAGAACGGAGTGAAAAAATCTTCGGCTGCCGGACAAGGCTTGCAGGGATTAAAAACTGCCCAAAAAGAAAAGCCGGCTAAAAACGGTGATAATATCTATACGACAATCAATCCCCAGTTACAGACATATTTAGAAACGTTGATGTCTAAGGCTGATGAGACATACCATCCTGAAAACATCAATGCTGTCTTGATGGATGCTAAAACAGGTGCAATCAAAGCTGCCTCACAGCGACCGACGTATAATGCACAGACGCGTGAAGGAATGGACAAGATGTGGCGAAATACATTGCTGGAAGATGCATACGAACCCGGGTCTACCATGAAGGCCTTCACAGTAGCAGCTGCGATTGATTCAGGCCATTTTAACCCTAACGAGTACTATCGTTCAGGGACGTACAGCATTGACGGATCCAAGATAACCGACTGGAACCCAAGTGGTTGGGGCTATATTTCGTATGCTGAAGCCTTCTTCCGGTCCTCGAACGTGGGGATGGCTCATTTAGAAGAGAAGATGGGCTCGAAGACATGGCTCCAATATATTAAGAAGTTTGGCTTCTTGAAATCGACAAATTCTGGGGTGGGTGATGAAGCTCAGGGCTCGATCCAATACCAATACCCAATTGACAGTGCTAATACTTCCTATGGTCAGGGGATCAACGTGACTGTTTTACAGATGCTTCAAGCCTATACGGCAATTGCCAACAATGGTAAGATGATAAAGCCACGTTTGATTGATAAAATCGTTGATCCTAATACAGGGAAAACGGTCTATCAGTCGCATACGACAACCGTCGGTAAGCCGATTAAGGCAAGCACGGCCGCTAAGGTGCGTGAACTGATGGAAGGCGTAGTTTACGAAAAGAACGGGACGGGGAAGTCTTATCAAATTGATGGTTACAAAGTTGCCGTTAAAACAGGGACTGCGCAGATTGCCAGCACTGATGGTGGTTACCAACGTGGGGAAACTAATAATATTTTCTCAGTAGCAGGGATAGCCCCAGCTGACAATCCGCGGTATATTCTATACGTAACTGTTAAGAAGCCAAAGACCTTTGCTGGTCAAAACGAAGGACAAATGGTAGCTTCGATTTTCAATCCACTGATGAAGCAAGCACTGGACGAAGATACAAGTGGTTATCAAGCTACAAGTATTGCAATGCCTGATGTCAAAGGCAAAAAAGTTGCCCAAGCACAAAAGCAATTACTCGAAAAAGGCCTGCAGGTGACAGTGGTGGGCAACGGCACGAAAATCAAAGCCCAGTCGGTTCCAGCAAAAAGTAGCTTGATCAGTGGCGCACGAGTTGTATTATTAACTGCGGGCACCAAACAAATGCCGAATATTACGGGCTGGTCGCGGAGTGACGTGGTTGCACTCCAGGATATTTTAGGAATCACGATCAAGACCTCCGGTTCAGGCTATGTTGCCAAGCAAAGTGTCAAGGCGGGGACTAACCTCGCAAAGGTAAAACAAATTGAAGTAAAATTAAAATAAATTGGTGAGGAAAATGTTAGCAAGTCAACTGATTAATACATTACGATTTAAAACACGGCCGGTGCCGGATTTTGCAGACTTTACGGTTAATCTGGTTACCCAAGATACCCGGGAGATTGAGCCGGGAAGTATTTTTGTGGCTATCAAGGGGTTTAGCGTCGATGGACATAAATTTGTGCCAACGGCTGTTGCCAACGGGGCTCAGCTGATTGTGGCCCAAGAGCCAGTAACAACGACGGTACCAGTGATTTATGTCAACGATACCCGGCGGGCCCTAGCCGAGTTAGGGGATGCCTTTTATGGACGCCCAAGTCACCAAATGCAGATTGTTGGGGTCACTGGGACAAATGGGAAAACAACGGTAACTCATATGATTGATGCAATTTTCAGGCACCATGGCGAGCAAACCGGGTTAATCGGAACCATGTATCGGCGTATTGGTCAGAAAAAATTTCCGACTGCCAATACCACTCCGGATGTTTTGACCCTCCAAAAAACACTCAAGCAGATGGTTGATAGCCAGGTAACGACAGTTGCAATGGAAGTATCTTCGATTGCCCTGATTCAGGGACGTGTCTGGGGGATTGATTTTGATACCGCAGTGTTCACTAACTTTACCCAGGACCACCTAGACTATCACAAAACCATGGCAGAGTATGCCCATGCTAAGAGTTTGCTGTTTGCGCAGTTAGGTAATACCTATGGAAGCAACGGGCGGCCTAAAGTGGCGGTGATGAATATTGATGATCCTATGGGAGAAAAATTCCAAGCTGATACCGCTGCTGAAGTTTTGACTTATGGGATTAAAAACCACCGCGCAATGGTGCGGGCCCAGAATGTTAAAATCCATGAACGGGGAACCGACTTTGACCTCATTGTTTTTGGTGAAAAGCATCATTTAACGGTTAAAACTGTCGGTTTATTCAATGTTTATAACTTGCTAGCTGCCTTTGGTGCAGGCTATGTCGCTGGGATCAGCACGGCAGAATTAATTGCTACCTTAGAGGCATTTCCAGGTGTGAAGGGGCGGTTGCAATTAATCACTTCAGCTTCTGGGGTGAGTGCAATTGTTGATTATTCCCATACGCCGGATGGACTATTAAACGCCCTTACTACTATCAATGATTTCGCACCCCGGGATGTTTACTGTGTCATTGGCTGTGGTGGTGATCGTGATCGGAGCAAGCGTCCGAAGATGGCCAAGATTGCCGTTGAAAACAGTAATCACGTGTTCTTTACTTCGGATAACCCCCGAACGGAAGATCCAGAGGCAATCTTAGATGAAGTAGTTGCTGGTGTACCAGCCGGTTATCATTATGATCGTATCACTGACCGCCGGGCAGCAATTCAGACAGCAATTCACCAAGCTCAAGCCGGAGATATTGTTTTGATTGCCGGCAAAGGGCATGAAGATTATCAAATAATTGGTAAAACAAAGCATCATTTTGACGATGTTGAAGAAGCCACCAAGGCATTAGAGATAAAGGAGAAGAAGTAAGAAAATGACTAATCTTGAATTGGTAATACCGTTATTATCAAGTTTTATTTTGACCTTGATTTTCACACCGGTATTAATTAAGTATGCACATCAAAAACACATGGGACAGATGATCCGCGAAGAAGGGCCACAATGGCACCAGAAAAAAGCCGGCACGCCAACTATGGGGGGCTTTGTTTTCAACTTTGCAATTTTGATCACATGTTTATGGACACCATTGGTATTGCACCAAATGACACCACAGATTCTGGTTTTAGACTTCATTTTGATGCTCTATGGCTTTTTAGGTTTCTGGGATGATTCCATCAAGTTGCTCAAGAAGCAAAATGAAGGGTTGACGGCCCGGCAAAAATTATTCGGACAAATTATTGGTGCAGTAGTTTTCTTGATTGTTTACTGGTACTGCGGATTACCATTTTCATTGAACTTTTTCGGATATGAACTTAACTTAGGGATTATTTATGTTTTATTTGTAGCTTTTTGGTTAGTTGGTTTTTCCAATGCGGTCAACTTAACAGACGGGATTGATGGTTTGGTTACAGGTCAGGCTATCATCGCCTTTGGCGCTTACGGAGTCATCGCGTATGTTGAAAACCATACAGATATTTTGTTGTTCTGTATTGCTGTTATTGGTGCCTTGTTAGCATTTATGTTTTACAATCACAAACCAGCTAAGATCTTCATGGGAGACATGGGGTCACTTGCTTTGGGTGGGGCTTTAGCAGCCACTTCCATCTTGTTACACCATGAATTGTCATTGCTGGCAATTGGGATTATCTTTGTGGCAGAAACCTTGAGTGTAATCCTTCAGGTGGCATCATTTAAGTTAACTGGCAAGCGCATCTTCCTCATGAGTCCAATTCACCACCATTTTGAAAAGTTAGGGTGGAGCGAATGGCGGATCGACATCACTTTTTGGCTAGTGGGGTTAGTCTTTGCGATCGTCACGGTAATGATCATTATTAACTAAGGTAAGGAAGTATCAACGATGAAGAACGTAACTAAATATCAAAATAAGCACGTTTTGGTGCTAGGTCTCGGTACAAGTGGGGTTAATGCTGCCAACTTATTACTTAAATTAGGGGCTAAAGTGACTGTCAACGATAAGCAAACACCGGCTGATTTAACTGTGGTTACAAAACTACAAGCAGCTGGAATTACAGTGGTAACTGGGAGTCACCCCTTGGAACTGTTGGACGGGGTTGACTTGATGGTTAAAAATCCCGGTATCCCGTACACTAACGTTTTAGTGGCAGCCGCGGTTACCCAGGGAATTCCGGTCATTACTGAACCTGAATTGGCATACGAAGTCAGCGAAGCACCGATGTACTGTGTAACGGGTTCAAATGGTAAAACCACTACCACAACTATGATTACGTTGATGTTAAATCAAGGACGAAAGAACGGGCGCGCTGTTGCTGTCGGTAACATTGGAGTTTCTGCCAGCAAGGTTGCTCAGGAAGTTACACCAGCTGATACTTTAGTTACTGAAATATCGAGTTTTCAATTGATGGGAATTACCGACCTCCATCCACACATTGCAGTCCTAACTAACATTTACCAGGCTCATACCGATTGGCATCAAACACACGCTAACTACATTAAGGCTAAGATGCGGGTCACGATGAACCAGACAGCGGATGATTACTTTGTGGTCAACTGGGATGTTCCTGAAGCCAGAGAAGTGGCTAACCATACCCAAGCACAAGTGATACCTTTCTCCCGCCAAGCACTGACAACTAATGGTGCTTATGAAAAAGATGGGGTTTTGTATTATCAAGACGAAGCAATTATGCCAGCTGCAGAAATCAAAGTTCCGGGGACCCACAATGTTGAGAATGCCTTAGCTGCGATTGCAGTTGCTAAGCTTTGTGGAAAGAGTAATCACGATATTATCGAGGTGCTCAAAACTTTCTCCGGGGTGCGGCACCGGACGCAGTTCGTAACAACGGTCAACGAACGTAAAGTGTACAATGATTCTAAAGCAACTGATATTGAAGCTACGCAGAAGGCGCTGGACGGGTTCACTGCACCAGTTGTTCTTCTAGCCGGTGGTTTGGACCGTGGTTTCACCTTTGATCGGTTAGTACCTGATTTGCAAAAGCATGTGCGGGCAATGGTTGTTTTTGGTGAAACAGCTGATTTGATGGCCGATGCTGGACAAAAAGCTGGTATCAAAGAGATTATTCATTCGCAAAATGCGGTAACCGCAGTTCCCGAAGCATATCGTTTGAGCCAGCCGGGCGATATTATTTTGCTCTCACCAGCATGTGCTAGTTGGGATCAATGGCCAACGTTTGAAGTACGGGGTGACCGGTTCATCGAAGCAGTTGAACAGTTGAAAGCACAAGTGGAGGTAGCAAAATGAGAATTATTGTATCTGGTGGTGGAACTGGGGGCCACATCTACCCAGCATTAGCACTGATTGAAGCGATCAAGCAAAAAGATCCCCAGGCGGAAGTCCTGTACGTCGGAACGCACCGTGGTTTAGAGAGTAGAATTGTTCCTGACGCCGGCATTCCTTTCAAGACAATTGAAATTCAGGGATTTAAGCGGTCATTATCGTTAGATAATTTCAAGACCATCTATCTCTTTTTAAAGAGTGTTCATGATTCTAAACGGATCATCAAAGACTTTAAACCCGATGTGGTGATTGGAACCGGGGGCTATGTCTGTGGTGCCGTGGTTTATGCAGCTGCAAGGTTAAAGATTCCAACGATGATTCATGAGCAAAACAGTGTGGCGGGAGTTACTAATAAATTCTTAGCCCGGTTTGTTGACAAGATCGGTATTTGCTTTGAAGATGCTCGAAACGATTTTCCAGCGCGGAAGGTAGTCTTTACTGGGAATCCGCGGGCTCAACAAGTCGCTAATATGCAGCCGACAGGACGGTTAACTGAGTATGGACTTGACCCTGAAAAGCCAACCGTGATGATCTTTGGTGGGTCACGGGGGGCACGACCTATCAACGAAGCAAGCATCGCTACTTTGCCCATGTTCAAGGGGGTTGCCTACCAAGTCTTATTTGTAACAGGACAAGCCCACTATGAAAAAACCAAAATTGCTTTGCGGGATGTCGCGGTTCCTGACAATGTTAAGGTAGTGCCATACATTCCGGATATGCCCCAGATTCTGCCAGAAATTGACTGCATTGTGGGGCGGGCTGGGGCTACTAGTTTAGCTGAAATTACTGCTTTGGGGATTCCAACTATTCTAATTCCTAGTCCTTATGTAACTAATGACCACCAAACAAAGAATGCACTGAGCTTGGTAAAACAAGACGCAGCTTTGATGATCAAGGAAGAAGATCTTAATCAAAAAACGTTATTTGCTAACATCCAACAAATTATGCAAGATGAACAAAAACGGCAGCAAATGGGGCAAAATGCCCGGCAGGCAGGGGTACCTGATGCTGCTAACAAAGTAATTGCTGTCCTACAAGAAATTATGCATTAATTACAGGGTGTACTTGAGCTGAAGGGAGGGAGCATATGAAACTAGGGCGTCATCCAAAAACTTTTCGTGCCCAGGGACCATTAACACCTTGGGAAAAAGCGCAAAAAAAGCGGGCCAAAAAGGTGCGCAAACAAAGAGAGATACCGCTATTTAAAAAATTGTGGCGGAAAATGCCCAAGACAAACAATGTGCGCAAACGACGCCTCCACAAAAACGCCACTATTTTAGTGACGTTTTTTGTGGTAATTGCGGTGCTGGCATTTTATTTTTGTCTCCCAATCAGCCGGGCCAACAAGATTCAAGTTCGGCATGCTAACTCATATGTTCAAGCTAAAGTTATGCGGGCTAGCGGAATCACCTCTGGGGAGTCTTTCTTTTTGGTTCGCCTCCACCAGCGTGCTATTGAGCAAAAAATCAAGACTGATGTCCGGGCTGTGCAGCATGTTTCTTTGAACTACCAGGCTGGCAAGGTGGTGTTGGATGTTAAAACTCATCAACCAGTGGGCTATCAAAGTGATGGGGATACATACCGAGTGATTGCCGATAACGGGGGTATCCTGTCGCAACCATTAACTGATACTAAGGATAATATTCCAGTGTTCTTTAATTTTAAGCAAGCAACACAATTGCAAGCGACAGCGCAGCAGATAGCCCAGTTACCGCCACGGATCCGCAATGCTATTTCTGAGATTCATTATGCACCAACTGAAACCAGTACAATGCGGCTTCATTTGTATATGAACGATGGAAATCAAGTTTTGATTTTGATCCCTGATGTTAGTCAGAAAATGAAATACTATCCAGGAATAGCAAGCAAACTTAAAGAAAAAAGTATGATTGATCTGCAAGTAGGGGCGTATTCATATACGTTGAAATAAAAAATTTTAAAACGAAGTTACAATCCCTTGATATACCTAGTACAACAGGTGTTTCTTGTGGTAATATTAAGTTATTAAAATATGCATAAATTATTTTTAATCTGAATAATTAAAAAGGAGGTCTGTAAGGTGGATAGTTCTGGAATATACGTAGGATTGGACATCGGTACGACTTCGATAAAAATAATCATCGCAGAATATGTAAAAAAGCAACTAAATATCATTGGTTATGGGAATACGCGTTCAGCAGGTTTGAACCGGGGTGTGATCGTTGATATTGACCAAACAGTCGGCGCCATTCGGGATGCTATCAAGCAGGCTGAACAGCGGGCTAACTTTGAAATTCGTGACGTAGTAGTAGGGATTCCTGCTAACTTGTTAGAAATCGAAAAGTGTCATGGTATGATCGCAGTTTCACAGGCTGATGGTAAGTCCAAAGAAATCACTGATGAGGATGTTTACGAAGTCACACAAGCAGCTTTAGTACAAAGTCTCCCTCCTGAAAGGGACGTAATTGATATCATTCCAGATGAGTTTGTTGTAAATGGTCTTGATGGTATCAAAGATCCACGCGGGATGGAAGGAGTCCGTTTAGAGATGCGAGCTGTTATGTACACTGGACCAAAGACTATCTTACACAATATCAAGAAGTGTATCGAAAAAGCGGGACTCCATATTAGAGAAACGGTAGTTGCACCATTAGCAAGCGCTCATTTGGCCTTAAATGAAGGTGAACAGGACTTTGGATCAATTGTGATTGATATGGGTGGCGGTCAGACCACAGCTGCGGTTATTCACGACCACAAGCTTAAATATACATATGTTGATCAAGAAGGTGGCGACTTCGTCACTCGGGATATTTCAGTTGTTTTGAATACATCAGTTGAAAATGCAGAACAATTAAAGGTTACGTATGGTTACGCTTTGAGTAGTTTAGCTGACAAGGACAATAAATTCCCTGTTCAAGTTGTTGGACAGCAGGATCCAGAAGAAGTCAGTGAAAATTATTTAGCCCAAATCATCGAAGCACGGTTGCAACAAATTTTCACTAAGCTAGCTACTGCTTTGGATAAAGTTAATGCCTTGAGTCTTCCTGGTGGGATTATCCTAACAGGCGGGATGACCGCTATTCCTGGGATCGAGGAATTAGCCGAAGACATCTTTGGGGTGCACGTCAAGAAGTTTGTTCCTCAAGAAATGAACCTCCGCAGCCCGGCATTTACTCAGGTGATTGGCCTGGTTGACTACGTGACAAGCGAAAATGAAATCGAACGGGTAGTTAAGAGTTCATTAGGGACAGCTGATTTTGAACAAGCTACTACTTATGACGAAGATGATAGCTATGGGGATGAACCTGATACAGTTCAACTCCCACCACAACCTAAGAAGCCTAAGAAAAAGAAGAATAAAGACAAGCGTCCTGGGGGTCTTCGGAGCTTGTTTAGCAATTTCTTTGATTAAATCGTAATGGAGGAACGACTATGAGCAATGTAGATTTTCAAATTGACGACCAACAATTAGGAACCAAAATCAAAGTTATCGGTGTCGGGGGCGGTGGCGGAAATGCCATCAACCGGATGATCCAAGATAACGTTAAAGGGGTTGAATTCATTGCAGCCAATACTGATATTCAAGCCCTTAAGAAATCAGCCGCTGAAACCAAAATCCAATTAGGACCTAAATTGACTCGTGGTTTAGGGGCCGGAGCTAACCCTGATATTGGGGCTAAAGCAGCACAAGAAAGTGAAGAAGCTATCAGCCAAGCACTTGAAGGGGCTGACATGATCTTCGTTACTGCAGGTATGGGTGGTGGTACCGGGACCGGTGCTGCACCTGAAATTGCTAAGATTGCGAAGTCCCAAAATGCTTTGACAGTTGGGGTGGTTACTCGTCCATTTAGTTTTGAAGGACCAAAACGTTCCCGTTCAGCAGCTGATGGGATGGACAAGTTGCGTGAAAATGTTGATACGTTGGTTATCATCTCTAACAACCGCTTACTAGAAATTGTTGACAAGAAGACTTCTATCATGGATGCCTTCCAAGAAGCCGACAATGTTTTACGCCAAGGGGTTCAAGGGATTTCTGATTTGATTACTTCACCAGGTTACATTAACTTGGACTTTTCTGATGTGAAGACCATCATGCAAAACCAAGGTGCTGCTTTGATGGGAATCGGGACTGCAAACGGTGAAAACCGGGTTGCTGAAGCAACAAAACAAGCAATTTCATCCCCACTATTAGAAGTATCTATCGAAGGCGCAGAACAAGTTCTGTTGAACATCACTGGTGCTAACGACTTGGCCTTACAAGAAGCTCAAGAAGCAGCTAACATTGTTGCGCAAGCAGCTTCAAGTGATGTGGATATTATCTTTGGTACTTCTGTCAATGAAGATCTGGAAGGTTCAGTGGTTATCACTGTAATTGCCACTGGCATTGACAAAAATAAGAAAAAAAAAGCTCCCGCTCGGCGAGTAGCCAGTGCTACTGATTCTCCAAGCAGTACCAGTGATCAACGCAATGATAACGATCGTTTTAACAACTGGAACCTGAACCGAGAAATCAACAACGATCGGCAGGTTAACCGGCGCAACGATGTAGAAGAATTTGCTAATGTCGAAAAGAAAGATTTCGATGTTTTCCAAGCTGATTCTGATACTGATGATCATAACGATGATCTGAACATGCCACCTTTCTTGCGGCATCGGCGCTAGTTTGAGATATAAAGGAGGTTCTTAGATGTCATTTAGTGATCGGATTAACAATTGGTTTGGCAGTAGTGAAACGTATGAAGATTATGACGTCCCTCCTGAAAGTGAAAATAATACTAAAGTGATGTCTTTAGTATCAGCCCGTAAAGAAATGGAAGCACAAAAAGAACATAAAATTATCTTGTTTGAACCGCGTGTCTTTTCAGACGTAAAGGTGATTGGCAACCATTTATTAAATGGCGAACCAGCGATCATCAATTTTCAAAGAATGGAAGAGGACCAGGCTTTACGTATTGTTGATTTTCTTTCAGGAATTGTTTTCGCTCAAAATGGAGATATTAAGCGGATTGGGGAACAAATTTTCTTGTGCACACCGGAACAGTACCGGGTCGAAGGGGACCTGACTGATTCGCTAGCACGTAAATATAGGAGAGAATAACGTACATGTTGTTTGTATTAATCAATTATTTGTTCTACGGATATTCATTAGCGATAGTAATTTACGTTTTTATGTCGTGGTTTCCGGGTGCATATCAGAGTGCTCTGGGGCGGTGGTTGCGGCAAATATGTGAGCCGTATTTGCAGCTGTTTAATTTTATTCCACCGATTATGGGACTGAGTTTTGCACCATGGGTGGCGCTAATTGCGCTTCGATTTATCCATATAGGGCTACTATTTGTGCTGGAAATGCTTTTGCGGATAGTGATGTAGTGAAGTTTTATTGGGATAGTATAGGTGACTTAAGTGAAGGACGACGTTTATCAACATTTCAAACGGGAAGAAGTACCGGTAATTGATGCTTTTTTCGACCGCATTAATCAGGTGCAAAATGAGTACCGGCCGATCCTAACGGAGTTTCTTGATCCACGGATGCAATATATTGCCCAATCTTTAGTGGGCCAACGAGATGATGTCCGGGTAAGTTTCTTTGGGGGTTATGCAAATGCTGAACGAAAGCGTGCCCTGTTTTATCCTGAATATTTCACGCCTACTGAAGCTGACTTCAAGGTTGTACCATTGGAGATAGGTTATCCGCAAAAGTTTAGCCAATTGGCTCACGGACAGATTCTAGGAACTTTTGCTAACGCGGGCTTAGACCGTAATGTTTTAGGTGATATTATTACTGATGGGCAACGCTGGCAGATTTTGGTTAACCAAGATTTAGCCACATACCTGGTTGGGCAAATTGACCGGGTTGGGAAAATAAAAGTGCGCTTACAGCAACTGTCCCTGGCCGATTTGCTTACCCCGCAAGCGGATGATGCTGAATTAATGGTTTTGAATTTAAGTTCTTTCCGACTCGATAGTGTTATTGCTGGTGCATATAACATTTCACGCAAGAGTGCTAAGGATCTAATCAAAGAAAAACGGGTCCACCTGAATTGGATGATGGTTGAAAAACCTGACCTGGAAATTGGCGAGCACGATATTCTTTCAGTGCGACGCTATGGTCGCATCAAGGTAGGGCCAGTATTAGGGATAACGAGAAAAGACAAGATTCGATTAGAAGTTAGTGTGGTTAGGAAAAAGAAACGATAACTTGGAGGTGGAAGGGATGGCATTAACCCCTTTAGATATTCATAACAAAGAATTTCATGTTAGATTACGTGGTTACGACCAAGACGAAGTAAACGACTTTTTAGATCAAATCATTAAGGACTATGAAATTGCACTTAAGCAAAATGAAAAGTTGCAAAATGAACTTGACCAAAGTTTAGAAAAGTTGAAATACTTCAATGACTTGAAAGATTCTTTGAATCAATCAATTATTGTTGCGCAGGAAGCCGCTGACAAGGTCAAGGCAAATTCTCAAAAAGAAGCAGAAATCATCAACAAGGAAGCACAAAAACAAGGGCAAGATATCATTGAACAAGCTAATGATAAGGCCAAAAATATTGTTGAAGAAGCTTCTGCCAAAGCTAAACGCCTGGCAGTTGAGACGGACGACTTGCGGAAACAAGCTCGGATTTTCCGCCAAAAGCTCCAAGTGATGATGGAATCACAACTTGAAGTGGTTAAGGGTTCGGAATGGGATGACATCTTAAAGCGGGGCGATACTAGCAATTATAGCGCCATTCAAGATGCAATTCGTCGCGATGAGACCCTTGACAATGATTCCGCAAAAGAAGTAAAATCTATTGCAAATGAAGAAAGTGTTGCTCCAGAAACTAAGGCAGACGAAGAACAAGCTGATCCACAATCAGTGGAAACAGTTGTTGTCTTCCCAAGTAATGATGGCGAACACTTTGCTAAATAAATAAGCGAAGAATACGATCATGGTTGATACCATAAGCGAGTTAACGGTTGGTGAGAGGTTAGCAGGTCCCTTAGTCATGGTTATCATCTTCATATTTGAACCTCTGAACAGTGTGAGTAAGAGGTTTCGGTTCATGACCGTTATTGAATGACTAAGTGAGGTTGGATTAGTTATAATCTCAACCTAATTTGGGTGGTACCACGAAGTCTCGTCCCATTGCGGATGGGACTTTTTTATTTTAAAAAAGGAGATGGAGAGATGAAGATCAAAGACACCCTTAACATTGGGCGCACCAAGTTTCCAATGCGTGGTAACCTGCCAGTAAAAGAAGCTGAGCGGGAAAATATTTGGGAAGAAAATAAGGTTTACGAACAACGGCAAAAGTTAAACGAAGGTAAACCAACATTTATTTTGCATGATGGCCCTCCATATGCTAATGGGAATATCCACATGGGACACGCCATGAATAAGATTTCTAAGGACTTTATCGTGCGTTCCAAGTCAATGAGTGGGTTTAGTTCCCCATATGTACCGGGATGGGATACTCACGGGTTACCAATTGAACAACAATTGAAAAAAGCAGGTGTTGATCGCAAGACCCTGTCTGTGGCAGAATTCCGGGAAAAATGTCGTGAATATGCCTTGAAGCAAGTTGGCATGCAAAGAAAAGATTTCAAGCGGTTGGGTGTTTCAGCTGATTGGGATCATCCATATGTAACTTTGGATCCACAATATGAAGCCCAACAAATTCGGGTTTTCGGTAAGATGGCAGAAAAGGGCTTGATCTACAAAGGGAAGAAGCCTGTTTTCTGGTCATGGTCATCAGAATCAGCCCTGGCCGAAGCAGAAGTAGAATATCATGATGTAACTTCTCCATCCGCATTCTTTGCTGAAAAGGTAATTGATGGCAAAGGCGTTTTGGACAATGATACATACTTAGTAGTATGGACTACGACACCATGGACTATTCCTGGTTCAGAAGGGGTAACTATCGATGCCAAGTTCAACTACTCAGTTGTTAAGCCAGCTAATGATGACCGCAAGTTTGTGATTGCAACGGAACTGGTTGCTAAAGACGCAGAATTGTTTGGTTGGGAAGATTATGAAACCGTTAAGGTTGTTAAGGGTGAAGAATTAGAGTTAGTTAAGACTCAGCACCCATTCTATCCTGAAAAAGAACTCATCGTAATGCTTGGCGACTTCGTTACGCTTGAAGCCGGGACCGGTTTGGTTCACACCGCGCCTGGTTTTGGTGAAGACGACTTTAATGTTGGTAAGCAATACGGGTTGCCAATCTTTGTGCCAGTCAATGACCAAGGATATTTGACTGATGAAGCTGGGGCTGACTTTGCCGGGGTCTTTTATGAAGATGCCAACGATATCGCCTTAGATAAGTTAAGTAAGGCCGGCTTATTAATTAAGCAAATGGAATACAACCACAGCTATCCATTTGACTGGCGGACTAAAAAGCCAATCATTTTCCGGGCTACACCACAATGGTTTGCTTCAGTTGACAAGATTAGACAAGACATCCTTGATGCTATCTCTGGGGTTAAGTTCCACCCAGAATGGGGTCAAAAACGTTTGTACAATATGATCCGGGACCGGGGTGACTGGGTAATTTCCCGGCAACGGGTTTGGGGTGTTCCATTGCCAATCTTCTATGCTGAAGATGGGACTCCAATCATGACCAAGGAAACAATTGACCATGTAGCTGACTTGGTAGAACAATACGGATCTAATGTTTGGTTCGAACGGGAAGCAAAGGATCTCTTGCCAGAAGGCTTTACCAGTGAACACTCACCAAATGGTGTCTTTACCAAGGAAACTGACATCATGGATGTTTGGTTTGACTCTGGTTCTTCACACCAAGGTGTTTTGGCCACTCGTGATGGTTTGACATATCCTTCTGATTTGTACTTAGAAGGTTCTGACCAATACCGGGGCTGGTTCAACTCCAGTTTGATTACCAGTGTTGCTTATTCTGGTCAAGCTCCTTACCGGGAAATCTTATCCCAAGGCTTCACGCTGGATAAGCAAGGGCGGAAGATGAGTAAGTCTTTGGGCAACACTATTGTGCCTGAAAAAGTTATTAAGCAAATGGGGGCAGAAATCATCCGCCTCTGGGTATTAAGTGTTGATACTTCCGCTGACGTACGGGTATCAATGGGAAGCTTCCAACAAATTTCCGAATCATACCGAAAGGTACGGAATACGTTGCGGTTCTTGCTGGCTAACACAGCTGACTTTGACCCTCAAGCTGACCGGGTAGCGTTTGCTGACTTGGAAAGTATCGATAAGTATATGTTGGTTAAGGCTAACCATTTCACTAAAGAAATCTTAGATGATTATGCAAATTATGCCTTCATGGATATTTACAAGAAGACGATGAACTTCATCATCTCAGACTTGTCTGCTTTCTACATGAACGTGGCTAAGGACGTAGTCTACATTGAAGCAGCTGACAGTGCTAAGCGGCGTTCTATGCAAACTGTTTTATATGACATTGCTGTGCGGCTGACTAAGCTGTTGACTCCAGTGTTGCCACATACAACGGAAGAAGTATGGGAATATTTGAAGGAAGCTGAAGAATATGCCTACCTTTCTGAAATGCCAGCGGTTGAACACTATGATGGGGAACAGGCTATTTTGGAAAACTGGGCCCGCTTCATGAATGTTCGTTCCGATGTATACAAGGCCTTAGAAGATGCGCGGAACGCCAAAGTGATCGGAAAGTCCTTCGAAGCTGCGGTTAAGTTGTATGTTGCTCCTGGTGTCCAAAAGGACTTAGAAAGTCTTGATGCTGATGTGCGGCAAGCATTGATTGTATCCCAGTTGGAAGTCTTACCACTGGATCAAGCTGACGATACTGCAACTCGGTTTGGTGATGACGTGGCAGTAACTGTCGCTCATGCTGCTGGTGAAGTTTGCGACCGGTGCCGGCGGATTACCCAGGATGTTGGAGCTGATGAAGTATATCCAACTCTGTGTGCTAACTGTGCCCACATCGTTCGGGAAAACTTCCCTGAAACAGTAACAACTGGTTTAGAATAAATAATACATTAAAAAGCATGTACAGAAATGTGCATGCTTTTTTCTTTTTGTTGAAATATCAACTAATTAAGCGTATACATTGGAGGGATAATAAGCTAAAATTTGGATATGACTTGCTTTATTGTCGGTGCGGACAAAGGGTAAAGTAAGCAAATTATCCGGTATGATACAGGAGTAAGAAAAGATGTTAGGGAAGAATAATTACGCAGAATTAGTTAAGAAATATGCTGACTCCAAGCAGCGGTTTGCTATCCGGCGGATTGGATTAGTAACAGTTTCTGTTTTGCTGGGGTTAATGTTTAGTGGGGGACATATGGCTTCTGCAGACGAACTTGGGAGTGCTTTTGCACAGCCGGCAACGGTTGCTAGTTCTAATGGAGAGGCAACGGAGGACCAAAGACTGGTGAAGGCCGATCAGGCTAATTTGCCAGCAACTTCACCGGCCAACCCGAATGTGACCTGAGCAACCAGGAAGTAACAAATGCAAGCAAAATAGATGAGTCACATATGACTTTCCTAGCTAAAACAGAGGATCAAGCAGCCAATCCAGTGCCTGAAACACAACAGGAGGGTGGAGTAGCTACTGAGAGGACAACAGCATCAGCCGTGACAGAAGAAAAGCTATCAACACCACAAATGATACCAGGAGCAACAAGAACGCAACGGTTATTTGCACTACAAGAACCAGCTACACAAGCCCCATTTTCGTTGGCAGATTGGAATTATAATGTTGATATGGATAAGCATACGGTGACATTGACGGGATATTATGGAAGTGATAATAAGATCAAAATCGCTGGCCGTGTAGAAGCAGGCTTATATCAAGATTTTGCAGTAGCCGTCAATAATTTAAATTGGGGAATCAATTCAAATTGGATAACTGATATTGCTTTTGTTAAAGCTACTGATGGGACCAAGGTTAAGCAACTGGAAAAGCATTTGCAAATACCAGTATTGAATAACTTAACCAGTTTAGATCTTTCAGGTTTGGATACAAGTGATGTTACCGATATGAGTTCAATGGTACGGGGAGAACATACTTTACGTACAATAAACCTAAATGGCTTGGATACCAGCAAGGTCACTAACATGAGTTATATGTTCGCATATTGTGAAAACCTACAAGCATTAGATTTAAACCAGTTTGATACGAGTAATGTTACTGATATGAATAACATGTTTATAAAGTCAAACTTACCAAAACTAGACGTCAGTAGCTTTGACACTAGTAAAGTTACCAATATGAGTCACATGTTTGCATTCTGTAATAACTTGCAGGCCTTGGATCTAGGTCACTTTGATACCAGTAACGTTACCAATGTATTTTCAATGTTTATGAATTCAAGCAATTTACAGGCTCTGGACATTAGTGATTTTGATCTGTCGAAAGTAGATAATGCGGTATTCATGATGTTGAATACCCATACTTTACGGTTGGTTAATATGGCCAACGTCACACTGGATAAGTTGAGCGCCAGTACCAAGCAATGGCTCACGAATGCCTTAAATAACCGAACTGGAGAGGTTGCAATTGTAGCTCAGCCGGATGTCTTTACTCTAGTTAAGTCAGATAATTCAGGGACTGTAATTGGTCCACGTTTTCATGCCGGTGCAGGGCATTTTGCTGACGGGACTACTGACCAAGCTTTGGTCAAGAGCCAAGGCATTAATCCTGAAGATGTGTATGCCAGCCTACCAAATAATGACCAGTTAAATATTACTAATGTTCCTCAACCCAACCAGTCAGGCTATAACTTTAAGGGGTGGAAGTTGGTTACTACTGACAATAAAGAGGTGGCAGGTACCACCAGCCAGGAAAGTGACATTCATGCCCTCCATCTTGACCGTGCGGGCTTATATCCATTAGATTTTGCAACGGTTGACTACATGGCAGACTATGTTGAGCAGCGGGACAATGAAAAGTACGGTGCGAAGCTGACTGCCAAAGAAGTACAGACCAAGCTGAATGTAATACCAGATGTGAACAGTGCTTTTTCTGATGAGGTTAAGAATGATAATCATATTAAGGAAATTAAGTGGAAAGATCCTAGCAAGATTGATACTGGCATGGATGCCGTTGGTAAAGTGGTAGCATACCAAGCAACGGTAACCTTCGTCGATGGATCAACAACAGAAATTACTGTCCCAGTGTTTGTTACCCCAGAAGATAAAGATCAGTACACCCCAACCATTATGCCGGATGTAACCGTGAAGAAGGGCGATCTAATTGCCCCTGAATCCGTTGTGACAAACCAGGATGACTTACCACAGGAAACTACAATTGCCTGGCAAACGGCTCCTGATACTAGTAAACCAGGGCAGACCACAGGTGTGGTAGCCATCACCTACCCAGATAAGTCCTACGTTGAGTTTACGGTGATGGTGCAAGTTAAGGACAGTATTCCATGGATGTTGATCGTGCCCGGACAAAAAGATAGTGTCAAGGACATTGCCATAGCCAATGGGCATGTAAAACTTGTCACTCCCGATGATTCTAAGAACAATGCACAAATTCAGCTCCAATTTAGCTATCCCATCCAGAGTACAGACGATACTAAGAAAAAAAAACCAGTGTAGTACCTAGTCAGACTACTGTAAACACTGCTAAGTTAGTTAAGATTAACTCCAACCTGCCTCAAACAGGAGAGGAGGCTTCAGCCAAGGTTAGCCTGCTCGGAGCCATCTTAGCTGCTATTGGCCTGTCTGGCTTGGGGATTACTTGGAAAAAAAGCGTGTTGAGGAGTAACCATTCTTAAAAAGTGAATAATTTCAGGTCTGTTTAGGACAAAATCACCCCGCATAGGACAGGTAAATACCCAATTCACCTCGCTTGTGGGGTGTTTTTTTATGGCTATTGTGCGAACCAGGGCTTAAACTGTATCTTTTAGTGAATTTTTGCTAAGATGGTAACACGAATGTTACTTTTAACAAAAGGTGAGGCGGCAAAAGATGCAATTACTCAAAGTTCATGGGTCTGAAAATGACTTTTTTATTTTAGATGAAGAAAGCTTAGAACAAACAATTACGGACCAAGAGTTACGGGAATTGGCGCGCAAGTTGTGTGATCGTAAGAACGGTCTTCATGGTGGGGCTGATGGTGTGCTCTATGTCACCCGTGGGCACGAAGGAACCAACGGTCGGATGCGGGTGATCAATGCTGATGGTAGTGAAGCCAGCATGTGTGGGAACGGTATCCGGACAGTGGCGCGGTACCTCAGTGAAAAGACTGGTCGGGATGATTTCAAGATTCAGACAATGTATGCTGATTTAGAGGTTAAGCGGACAGAACCATTTGCAGCCGGAGTGCCAGCGTTTGCAGCTGAAATTTCCCCGGTTTCGTTTGCAGCTTCAGATTTGGGGATGCACATTGGTAAAGAACAATTGCTGAATGACTACATTCCTGAACTATCAACGACAATCAAATTTTCAGCGGTTGCGGTTCCTAATCCGCATTTGATCGCTTTTGTTGACCATGAAACTATCAGTGGCGACAAACTAGGTGAAATTGGACGTTACTTAAACGATGGTCAGAACCCGCTTTTCCCGGATGGGGTCAATGTTAGTTTCATTGAAATCCTGGGACCAAACAAATTATTTGTACGCACCTTTGAACGTGGTGTAGGTTATACCAATGCCTGTGGGACAGGGATGTCGGCTTCGAGTTTAATTTACTTCTTGGTTCATGGTGAGCAAACAGGATTGGAACAAACAATTCAAGTCATTAATCCTGGGGGCATGGTTAAGACAATTATCCACCAAAAGCCTGACCAATCTTACTGGATCTCCTTGATTGGGAATGCAACGGAAACCGCCACAGTGGAACTTCCGGTAGCAGAAGCCTTAGCTGGGGACTTTACCCACGTTATATGGACAGATACCGGTGAACAAACAGCCTACAAGCAATTTGTGACTGCTTTGAAAGAAGGCAAGTAGATGGATTTACAAGAAAAAAAGCTCAGTAGTGAAGAAATCTATAACGGAAAAATCATCCGGGTAGAACGAGAAACAGTCCTGACCCCAGATGGACAGCAGGCTTTTCGTGAGATTGTGCGCCACCAGGGGGCAGTTTGTGTTTTGGTGGTAGATGATCAAAACCGAATGTTACTAGTTCGCCAGTGGCGGGAGCCGTTACGGCAAGTAACAGCTGAGGTTCCGGCCGGAAAAATCGAACGGGGGGAAGATCCCCAAATGACAGTAGTGCGGGAATTGAATGAAGAAGTCCGCCTACAAGCCCAAGAAATTGCGTTAGTGAACACGTATTACACATCTCCCGGTTTTGCGGATGAAAAGATGTATTTTTATGTTGCACATCAACTCAGTCCAGTTGCGCAAGCGCGGCCCCAAGACCCCGGGGAGTTTTTGCGGTTGCAGTGGGTGACTTTGCCAGAAGCAGAGCAGTTGATTGCCCAGGGTGAAGTTTGTGATGCGAAAACCATCAACGCCATCTGGTATTGGAAATTACAGCAGCACGAGGAAAATAAGTAATGAAGTTTAAATGGAAAAAGCGTGGGGGGCGCCACTTTGACGAAGATACGCCAGACCAAGTGGATCCAGCCCCAACTGCGTTTGATTCAACGGATGACTCCGGTCCACTGGATACTGAGTGGAGCCGGTCGTCCCAGATCGAACAAGAAAAACAGCTGAGCACAGAAGAAAAGACCTTGCGGTTAAAAAGAAAACTAAATAAGGCGATCATCATTTTGATCGTTTTAATAATTTTGGTCTTTTTGTTTATGCGATTTATTAATTTTTAAGGTGGAATATTGAGAATGAAGTACGGAATTATCTGTGCAATGGAAGAAGAAATTCGCATGTTACGTGATAACTTGCAAAATCTTCAAGAGCAAGAGTACGGAAAAATTGTTTTTTATAGTGGACAAATTAATGACAATGAGGTCGTTTTGGTTAGGTCAGGAATTGGGAAAGTTCAGGCCGGTGTTGTGACAGCCTTACTAGCAGTTAATTACCATGTTGACTGTGTAATTAATAGTGGTTCTGCTGGAGGAATCGGGGCTGGCTTGCACGTCGGGGACTTGGTCTTGTCAACGATGGCCGCCTACCATGATGCTGATGCCACAGCATTTGGCTATGAACCAGGCCAACTACCACAACAGCCCCAACGGTTTGCAGCGGATCCGGCCTTACGGGCTAAGATTAGCCAGGCAGCTCAAGCAACCGGCTGGCATATCCAAGAAGGTTTGATTGTGTCCGGAGATCAGTTTGTATCATCACAGGCTCAGATCCAAGCGATCAAAGCCATCTATCCAGAAGCTTTGTGCTGTGAGATGGAAGGAGCAGCTATTGCCCAGGTGGCTCATCAATTCCAGTTACCGTTCGTCATTGTTCGCGCAATGTCAGATGTCGGAGATGAAGACGCCGGGCAAAGTTTTGATGAATTTATCCTTGAAGCCGGCAAGCGGTCAGCACAAATGATTCTGCAAATGTTAGCAGTAAAGAAAGGTGAGTAAAGTGGAGCATATTTATTTAGACAATGCGGGGACCACTCCTATGGCTCCTGAGGTTATCGCCCGCATGACCGATGTCATGACCAATGTTTTTGGAAATGCATCGAGTATTAATTATCATGGGCGGGCAGCGCGCAATATTTTAGATCAAAGTCGCCATGTTATTGCACAATCAATCAATGCACGTTTGGATGATGAGATTCAGTTCACCAGCGGGGGGACAGAGAGTGACAATACCGCGATCATTCAGACGGCAATGGCGCGGAAAAGCGTAGGACGTCACATTATCACAACCGCAATTGAGCACGAAGCTGTTTTGAAATCAATGGCTTATTTGGAAGAACAAGGCTTTGAAGTCACGTATCTACCGGTTGATGAAACGGGTCACCTTGACTTAACTGATCTTAAGGCAGCTTTGCGTCCCGATACCATCCTAGTTTCAATCATGATGGGAAACAATGAGGTTGGGAGTCAGATGCCAATTCATGAGATCGGTGAGTTGGTTGCCCCAACTAACGCTTGGTTCCATACTGACGCCGTGCAAGCTTACGGGCTAGTCGATATTGATGTTCAGGCTGATCATATTGACCTTTTGTCAACTTCAGCGCACAAGTTAAATGGACCTAAATTCCTCGGTTTCTTGTACCGTCGTGATGGTTTGTTGTTCCCATCATTGATTAAAGGTGGGGACCAGGAATTGAAACGTCGGGCCGGAACAGAGAATATCCCAGCGATTGCTGGTTTCGCTAAGGCAGTTGAATTAGCTACTTCTGAGCAGAAACATGCCCGGCGAGAACAGTTCAACAAGTTTAAAGAGCAGCTATTACAAGGCCTACAAGCTAACGACATTGATTTTGAGGTCAACGGGGGCTATGGTGCAGGCTACCTGCCTCACGTTTTAAATATTTGGTTTAAAGGACACCAAAGTGATGCTCTATTGGTCAACCTTGATTTGGGCGGGGTATCTGCTTCTGCCGGTTCAGCATGTACAGCGGGAAGTTTGGAACCATCCCATGTTCTGACTGCAATGTATGGGAGTACTTCTCCCCGGGTCAGTGAATCAGTGCGGTTTAGCTTTGGCACGTATAACACTGAGGCAGAGATTGCCCAGACGGTTGCAACGTTGGTTAAGATCTTAAAGAGGTAAGAAAATGGCATATACAACAGAAGCACAAATCAAGGGGGATAGTCAGGTTTACGGGCTTTCTCCGCAAATTAAACGGTATTCTTTATTAGATGTTGGTTTTTTGGAATTGAAGAATGGCAAGTTTCAATTGGAACGGCCCCTTAACCCGGATGCGGGCAAGGCAGCTTTTTATTTGAAAATGACGGTCAACAAGGACCTTAAGAAGTTCAAATTAATGACGACCACGGCTAGCGGTTTGCAACAAGTTGACATTTTTAAGCGGAATGATCCAGCCATGTTAGAACAGTTACAGTATATTTTGGCTGAATTATTAGACCGCGATATCCTCATCAAGAAGTAAAGATGGTTGGTTTAGCTGGTAGTTAATGATATAATGACAAATACTGAATTTACGACCTTCAAATCGTGAAGATTCAGAATCTTAATGAAATGATGGTGAGTTTTTGTGAAAGACAACAGTAATATTCGGGTTGTTGTCGGCATGAGTGGGGGAGTTGACTCCTCTGTTGCTGCCTATCTTTTAAAGCAACAAGGTTATGATGTTGTTGGCGTCTTTATGAAGAACTGGGATGACACCAAGGATAGCGGTGTTTGTACAGTTACTGAAGATTATGAAGATGTTGCCAAAGTTGCTAATAAAATCGGGATCCCTTATTACTCGGTAAACTTTGAAAAAGAGTACTGGGACCGCGTTTTTACGTACTTTTTGGACGAATATCGGCGTGGGCGGACGCCTAACCCTGATATCATGTGCAATAAAGAAGTAAAGTTCAAAGCATTTTTAGACTATGCAATGAAGCTGGATGCGGATTATATTGCCATGGGGCACTATGCACAGGTGCGGCGCGATGCTGATGGAACAGTGCATATGTTGCGGGGTGGTGATCCTAACAAGGATCAGACCTATTTCCTAAGCCAGTTGAGTCAAGACCAATTGCAACGGGTTATGTTCCCAATTGGTGGTATGCATAAGGATGAAGTGCGCCGAATTGCTGAAGAAGCTGGTTTAGCTACGGCTAAAAAGAAGGATTCAACCGGAATTTGCTTTATCGGTGAGCGGAATTTCAACAAGTTCTTGGGAGAATTTTTACCAGCTCAGCCCGGGAAAATGAAGACCCTGGATGGAGAAATCAAGGGTGATCACTTTGGTTTGATGAACTATACAATTGGTCAGCGCCGGGGCTTAGGTATCGGTGGGAATGGTCAGAGCAACGAACCATGGTTTGTAGTTGGCAAGGACCTAAAGACTAATACTTTACTAGTGGGACAAGGTTATGAAAATGATTACCTCTATGCCAACTATTTGGAAGCCTCCAATCTGAGCTTTGTAGCGCCAATTACAGACCGGGGCCAAGAGTTCCACTGTACAGCTAAATTCCGTTACCGGCAAAAAGACGTTGGGGTTACTGTGCGGTTCAACGATGATCGGACCCAGATGACGGTTTACTTTGATGAACCAGCTCGGGCTATTACTCCAGGACAAGAAGTTGTTCTTTATGATGGCGATGAATGCTTGGGCAGTGGGACTATTGACCACGCTTATAAGTTGGTGGATGATCAAGCACAGTTATTACAATATGTATAAATAATATGTAGTCTGGCTTTACTCAGGTAAGGTCAGGCTTTTTTTGATGGCACTAGAGATTTTGGTGCTGATACTAGTTGAGGTTTTTCTAATCAACCGGTAAAGATCTCCTCCATAATGATATAATGGAAAGCGACATTAATTAACGAAGCGAAGGGGACTAAGATGACAAAATTTTACTTTGTCCGTCATGGCAAGACGGAATGGAATCTTGAAGGGCGTTACCAAGGGGCAAAGGGTGATTCTCCCTTATTACCCCAAAGCTACCAGGAAATTGCGCAACTAGGGAAGTATTTGGTCCAGATCAAATTTGATGGTATTTATTGCAGTCCCATTAAACGGGCGCGGACTACAGCCAAAGAGATTGCACGTAACATCCAGTACCAGGGGCAGGTGATTCCTGTGGATGCCTTCCGTGAATTTAACCTAGGCAAGATGGAAGGCATGAAGTTCACTGCTGTCGCTGAGGAATATCCAGCTGAATTGGATGGTTTCCGTCATCATCCAGACAAGTATGACCCCACAACCATTGGTGGAGAAACTTTCCAAGAAGTTTTTGCGCGCTTTGTGCCGGAAGTGAAGAAAATAGCTCAAGAATATCCGGATGGTAATATTTTGATTGTCAGTCATGGGGCAGTTTTGTGTGCGGCGATCCGTAACATGCTCGGAGTCCCATTGGCAGAAATTCGGGCGCGGGGCGGTTTAGCCAATACCAGTACAACTATTTTGGAAACCAAGGATCAGGGAGCAAGTTTCAAGTGCCTTGCTTGGAACAAGACCAGTTACCTACGCCGCAAGATTGATCCGACCGATATTGTCTAAGATATAAAGGAGTTTTTGCATTTTATGAAAGAACGTGAGTTACAAAAGCAACAAGCCCAGGAAAACATCAAACGTTTGATTGCTGAGGTGGATGCTAATCCATATGATGAACATGCTTATTACAATTTGGGGGCGTATTTAACCAAGTTAAAAAGTTATCCGCAGGCTGAGGAACTGTTCAAGCGGGCATTGAATGTTTTTGAAAAACAGCCGCAACGCCAAGATATTTTGCATTATGGGTTAGGCAACGTTTATTATGCCAGTGAGTTATATGCTGAAGCAATTCAGGAGTTCCAGGTGGTAAAGGATGACCAGCTCAAGGGGGATGCTTTCTTGATGATGGCCCAGGCATATTATGCACAAAGTGATTATCAAAAAGCACTGGCTTTTGCCATGACAGCTTCTGACCAGCTCACTGATCAAACACCAGCTGCTACATTGATGGGCAATATTTTCGTTGCTTTGGGCGATTTTACCCATGCCCAGGAATACTTCTTGCAGGTTGTTAACCAGCATGGAGATGATCTAGAAGCTTTATTTGGATTAGGCTTAGTGGACTTGGCTCAAGGCAAGGATGATAACCAGTACTTTATCAAGGTTAAACAGCTCGACCCAGCTTTCTATCAGAAAAAAGAAGCTAAATTAGCAGACATTGAACGTTTCCTGCAGATGCAAGCTCAAAAAGATCAGACAAAGTAAACATGATTAAGAAAAAGTAGCTAGGGGGAGGAGTTATGGCAGATACAGAACTTACTTTATTTGGCGAACAGGGGGATACCCCAACGCATGGATCAGTCACAGGTGAAGTAGATAGTATCTTCTTTCGGGCCCCAGACAGTTTTTTCAAGATTATTCGGGTCCACATCAAAGAAACTGATTTGACTTGGGATGATGATTATATAACGATAACTGGTGATTTTGGGGACTTAAAAGAAGGTAACACCTATTGCTTTAAAGGAATGTTAGTCAAGCATGCCAAGTACGGGATGCAATTTAAAGCTGTCAGTTATCAAAACGTAGCCACTTCAAGCCGCGAAGGGTTGATTACATATCTCTCTAGTGATGAATTCCCGGGAATCGGTAAGAAGACAGCGACGCAAATTGTTACGGTACTGGGAGACAATACTATTGAAAAACTTCTGGAAAATCCTCCGTCCAGGGATGAATTAGGCATTAGCAAAAAGCAATACACAGTTTTATTGGATCAAGTTCGGGCTAATAACGGGGTGGAGCAAGCTATTGTCCGCCTCAATAGCTATGGCTTCTCTAGTAGTATGGCTGCTAAGATCTATAATCAATATAAAGAACGTGTTTTTGAAGTTTTGGAAGACAACCCGTACCAATTAGCAATTGATATTCCCGGCTTAGGCTTTGGGCGGGCCGACCAACTGGCAGCACAATTGGGGATTGCGGCGGATGCCCCCAAGCGGATCCAAGCAGCAGTAGTCCATGCGTTACAACTTTTGTGCTTTGAAGATGGAAGTACATATACGACAGCTGAGCCCCTGGTAGCATTAACGCTCGATCTTTTGGAAAAAGGACGCAACATTGCAATTGATCCCGAACAGGTGGCAGATGAGATGGTTGCGTTAGCTCACGACAAGAAACTAGTTCCTGACGCAGACCGGATTTACCCCCCAATTCTGTATTACAACGAAAAAGATATAGCGACGGAAGTTTACCGGCTGATCAACGATGAACCTGCCACGCCGTATGATCAGGCTCAGTTAGACAAACAGCTGACGAAGTTAGAAGCCCAACTAGGAATAACCTTCGGCAACGAACAGCGGCAGGCAATCATGGCAGCAGTCCAAAATAAGTTCCTCCTGTTAACCGGCGGGCCAGGAACGGGGAAAACTACCATCATCAATGGAATTGTGGCCTTATTTGCGGCAATCAATGATTTTTCGTTGGATATTGGTGAGTATGAGCGAAAGAACCAGCCCTTCCCAATTATTTTGGCAGCACCAACTGGACGGGCAGCTAAGCGGATCACTGAAACTACCGGCCTGCCAGCGTCAACGATTCACCATTTACTGGGGATCAACAAGCTAGACGACCAACCTTTAGAAGAAAAGACATTGGACGGGCAGGTCTTGATTATTGATGAAACATCGATGGTAGACACAACGCTAATGAAATATTTGCTCCAAAGTGTACCGGCAACCATGCACGTTATTTTGGTGGGCGATAAAGACCAGCTGCCATCAGTAGGACCGGGTCAGGTCTTTTCGGATCTTATTGCTAGTCAAGTCCTACCAACAGTTAAGTTAAAGCACATTTACCGCCAAGATGAGCAGTCAACTATCTCAATTTTGGCGCAAAATATTAAGAATGGTCAGCTCCCAGCTGACTTTGCCCAGCCTAAGGCTGACCGCTCATTTATTGAATGTAATGCCAATCAGATTGCCAACGCTGTAACACGGATCATTGAGATAGCGCACCGAAAGGGCAATAATTATGATGACATTCAGGTATTAGCACCAATGTACCGTGGGGTAGCGGGAATAGATAACTTGAACCGGTTGCTTCAGGACCTCATGAATCCAGCTACACCCCAAACTAAACAGGTCTTGCTCAATAACCAGCACCTGCGAATTGGGGACCGGGTATTACATCTTGTTAACACACCGGAGAAAAACATTTTCAATGGCGACTTAGGAAAAGTAGTTGGGATAACACCAACCAACAAGGATAAAGCAGAGCAGGTGGCGGGGAAAGTTATTGTTGACTTTGATGGCAACGAAGTGGAATTTGCCGGTCCCGAACTCAAAAATCTGACTTTAGCATATTGCATGTCGATCCATAAGAGTCAGGGGAGTGAGTTCCCGATTGTGATTATTCCGATGGTTATGCAGTATGCACGGATGTTTGCTCGTAACTTGCTATATACGGGGATAACCCGGGCTCAGCAAAAGCTGATCCTCTTGGGAGAAAAACAAGCTTACTTGCAAAGTTTAGCGCGAAACACATCGAGCCGGCAGACGACGCTCAC